>ERZ1292640.951-Hain-H43-02um-R1-951-length-23977-cov-7_pt1 | contig 23977 bp, 21 predicted proteins | sample MGYA00564404_ERZ1292640 | MGnify/ENA primary metagenome ERZ1292640 (study PRJEB36523, sample SAMEA6512636) | groundwater metagenome | collected 2019-01-08 | study: AquaDiva: Metagenomics assemblies of 32 groundwater samples
GGAACGCCGGTGAAGCCCATGGCGATGGTGAGGAAGGACGAGCCCGCGAGGATGAGCATGATCATCGTCGTCGTCCGCATCGCGCCGGCGACGGTATCGACAAATACGCGCCAACTCAAGCCTCCCTGAAGGGCCGACAGCATCAGCGCGCCGATCACGCCGATGACGGCGGACTCGGTTGCGGTGGCGATCCCCGCGTAAATCGAGCCCAGCACGCCGCCGATCAGCAATATCGTAGGGATCAGGCCCGCGCTGTTGCGCACCTTGTGCATGAAGCCCATGTCGATGTCGCTGGGCGGAATGCGCTCGCTGTTGATCAGCGACCAGCCGCCGACGTATCCCATGAACAGCAGCGCGAGCATCACTCCCGGGAGCACGCCGGCGATGAACAGCTTGTTGATCGACACATCGGCGGTCGCGCCGTACACGATCATGATGATCGACGGGGGGATCAGCAGGCCCAGGGTTCCCGATCCTGCCAATGATCCGATCACCATGTCGTCCGGGTACCTGCGTTTGGCCAATTCAGGCAAGGTGATTTTGCCTATGGTCGCGCAGGTCGCAGCGGAAGAGCCGGATATCGCCGCGAAGATGGCGCAGCCGACCACATTGACCTGCATCAGCCGCCCAGGCAGCGACGCCATCCAGGGCGCGAGCGAGCGGAACATGTATTCGGATATCCTGGAGCGGAACAGGATCTCGCCCATCCAGATGAACAGGGGCAGCGCCGTCAGCGTCCAGCTCGAAAGCGAACCGAAGATGGTGGTCGCCATCGCGTCGCCGGGCATGCGCGTGGAGAACATACCGGTCGCGGCGATGGACACGCCGATCAGTGCCAACCCGATCCACACGCCGGTGCCCAGCAGCGCGAACATGACCAGGATAATGGCCGCGGCGAACAATACCCCGGGCTCGCTACCGGTCGGCACGCGCGACGCCTTCCGTTTGCGTGGAGTCGATGTCCTCGCCAGCAATCACCCGCAGCGACTTATCCGCCACCGCGACAAAGAACACCGCCGCGCCCAGGGCCATCGCGCTCTGCGGTATCCACAGGGGCAGAGCGATCAGCCCCTGCGTCGTTTCGTGCAGCTGCCACGAGACCCAGGCCATTTTCACCATGTACCAGGCGAGGTATGCCGTGAGTCCGGCCGACACCAGCATGGCGAAGGCATCCAGCCACCGGCGCGCGGCGCCGCGCAGCCGGCGCGCGATCAGGGTGACGCGGATGTGCTCGCCGGCATCGAAGGTGTAGGCGAGCGCGAGGAACGCCGATCCGGCCATGCAATAGCCGGCGAACTCGTCGGCCGAGCGCGGAATGTAGTCGAACACTTCGCTGCCGAGCTGGTAGAGGATGAAACCTGCGACGCCGACGAATAGCATACCGCCGAGCGCGGCGCACGCGCGGTAGAGGCGCCGCAGCCAGATTCGCGCGGCGGCCGCTGCCGTCATTTGCGGAATGCGTCGATAACCGCCTTGCCTTCGGCGCCGGCCGTGGCAAGCCATTCATCCAGCATTTGCTGGCCGATCCTGTTCAATTCGCCCACCAGCACCGGGCTCGGCTGCAGCACGCGCATGCCGTTGTTCGCCAGCGTCTTCTTGGTCGCCTCGGCTGTCGCCTTGCTCGCCGCCCAGCCTGCGTCTTCGGCCTTTTTCGCTTCGGCAAGCAGGGCCTTCTGCGCGGCGCTGTCGAGCGCGTTGAACGCCGCCTTGTTCGCGAACACCATGTTCTTCGGCAGCCAGGCCTGCACGTCGTGGAAAAATTTCACCGATTCCCAGGCTTTGTAGTCCACGCCCGATTGCGCCGAGGAGATGAGAGAGTTGATTTTGCCCATCGCCAGGGCCTGCGCCACTTCCGCGGCCTGGATCGTCACCGGGCGCGCCTTGACGATCTCGCCGATGCGCGACGTCTGCTTGTCATAGGCACGGAAATTGAGCCCGGCGAGGTCCGCGACCGAGTTGATCTCCTTCGGGGCGTACAGGCCCTGAGGCGGCCAGGGCACGCTGTAGAGCAGCTTCAGGCCCTGGGCATCGAGGATTTTCTCGATGTAGGGGCGCTGCACATCGGACAGCCTGCGCGCGGCGTCGTAACTGGCGGCGACGAAGGGCAGGCCGTCGACGGCGTAGAGGGGGTTCTCGTTGACCAGCAGCACCATCAGTATCTCGCCGATGGGCGCCTGGCCCGTCTGCACCGCGCGCTTGATTTCCGTCGCCTTGTACAGGGATGCGCCGGGGTGGACCTTGATCTGGAGCTTGCCGCCGGTCGCGCTTTTCACGCCGTCGGCAAATTTTTCGAGATTGACGCTGTGAAAATTGGCCGGTGCGTAGGCGGAGGGCAAATCCCAGCTCTGCGCGCCGGCCGCGGCGCAGGCGGCAGACAGGGCGATGCCCAGGAAAAGCGAAGACAGCTTAGGCATGGTGGACCTCCTTTTTGTAATTGCGGCTGGCGCTGGATTGATTGCTGCGGTATTATAATCAGCATACTGTCAATATACGGTCCGGTCAACTGTCGCGACACTTTCGCGGGGCGCATGACCGCGGGCGATATGCGCGGACCGGCTGCGAGTCCGATGGCGTCGCATTCCAGGAGAAAACAATCGTGGCGAAGAAGGCGCCGGCATCTCGCGAACACAGCTCGGTGTGGAACCGCCCGGGGTTCCTGGTGCGCCGCCTGCATCAAATACACGTCGCGATTTTTCTCGAGGAAATGGCGGAGGACAACATCACGCCGATCCAGTACGGCCTGTTGAGCGTGCTTGCGGATCTGCCGGGGCTCGACCAGTTGTCCCTCGCCGAGGAAATCGGCATCGACAGGGCCAATGTCGCGGACGTGTTGACGCGCCTGGAAAGCCGCGGCCTGGTTGTCCGCACCGTGAGCGCGCAGGATAACCGGCGCAAGTTCTGTGAGCCGACCGAGCAGGGACTCTCCTTCGTCAAGAAATATCACCAGAACATGCAGCGCGCCCAGGACAATCTGCTGCGGCCGCTCAAACCCGCCGAGCGCGTCGAATTCATGCGCCTGCTGAGTCGCGTCGTCGAAGCGGGCAACGACTTGGGCAGGGCGCCTCTGCGCCCCTCGGCGCAACGCAGCGCGGCCGCCAAGACCAAGGCAAAGGAGCGGCTGCGCGGCGGTTCATCAAAGCGGACCGACGCATAGCCGGCGCAACGCGCCATTGGTAGCCTTGTCCTGTAGATGCAGCTTGCGCCGGGGCCCGGGCGCGGGTTACCGCCTCTGCTCCTGATGCTTGTTCCGGCCTCGATCAGGCAAGCCCGGCAACCTGGAGCATCTTGCCGATGTTCGCCTTCGTGGTTTCAGCTTCCTCGGGAAAACGGACCCCGATTGCCGCCCACAGCGCTTCCAAGGGCAGGGCCTTCGCGATGCTCAGCCACTGCGCCACCGACGCCAGCGCCGCGGTCTTGGCCGCGGTGGCGTTGCGGAACGGGAAACGCCGAATCGCGCACGGCAATTCCGGCATGTCCACGCCGCTATCCGCCAGGACCACCGTCTTTTTCGTCACGCGGCCGAATACGCCGTTGCGCTCCAATTCCTTCGCGCCGTCGCCGGATACCACCAGTACCGCGTCCGGCTCATCGATGCCGGTGAACAGAATTTCATCCGGGCTCAAAATGACTTCGGAAACGGAAAATCCCGTGCCCTGCGTCACCGGATAATCGTTCTTCTGCGTAACGCGCAGCCCACACAGCATCGCCGCTTGTCCCAGCAGCATCGCGGCCGTCTGCACGCGCTCTCCCGCCGTCCCCGCTATCACCAACCTCTTCGCAACTCTTGTGCCCGCCGCAAACTGCGCTGCGGAATATTTTTCCTCGGGTGCCGCTGTCGTGGCGCTTCTGTTTCGTTCCTTGTAGACCTCGCCGAACGTCGCCCGCCGCTCCTCTCGCAACACCCCCAACTCGTATCCCGCCTTCTCCGCCACCTGCTTCAGTTGCGTGCCGGTCAGTGAATTTGACTTGGTCGCGAAGCCTGTGCACAGCTCGAGAACCTCGACCATCGCGAAACCCGGGTGAGCGATGGCTCGGGCCAACACTTCGGCCAGGTCGCGGTCGCCGGCGATCTTTCGCGCCACGAACGACGCGCGGCTCGCGAGAAGCACCCGCGCAAGGTCCAGCGGCGGCACCGCATTGCCTCCGGGCGTCGTCGCGGTCACGAACTCCATCGGAGAAAAAGCGGAGTTCTGCCCGCCGGTCATCCCGAATAGAAAATTGTTGTGCATCAGTACCGTGACGTCGACATTCAACAACGCCGCGTTCACCAGGTGACTGATGCCGATCATCGCGCCGCCGTCGCCGATCATCACGACCGGCTTGAGCCTGGCGGCGCCCAGGACTGAATCCGCCAGCGCGAATCCGGCTGCAAACGCGGTCGAGCGCCCGTGAGTCGTGTGCACCGTGTGCGGCGCGGCGAACAGCGAGTCCGCCAGGCCAACGCAGCCGATGTCGGTCACCACGGCGACATCCGCTGGCGGGAGCTGCAGCTTTTCCAGGGCTTCGCCAAACGCCCGCAATATGACGCCATGCCCGCAACCCTTGCAGTAGGGAAGCGGCGCGTCTGTTACCAGGTAGCAGGGCGTCATTGCGCACGCTCCACGGCCTCGACGATGCGTGCGGGGGATATCTGATTTCCGATGCCGTTTACGCGCACCAACTCGCGCTTGCCCACCAATGATTCCACCATCGACGCATACAGGCCCGTCAGGTTTTCCTCCGCCACCACGACGCGCGCGCAACCCTTTGCGGCGCGCATAATGGCCTCTGTCGCGATGGGGAAAAGTGTCATCAGCTTCAACAACGATACCTTGTGTCCCGCGGCCCGCAGTCGGTTGACGGCTTCGCGCGCGGCGCGTGCGGTAGTGCCGTAACTGAGCACCAGCGTTTCGGCGTTCTTCTGCAGATCGGCATCGCAGATCGCCATCTGTTTCGCATGTGCCGCGATCTTCGTTTGCAGGTGCGCCAGCAGATCAATCACTTCGGCCGAGTTCTTGCGCAGCTTCCCTTCACGGTCGTGCGCGGAACCGGTGGCAACGACCTTAACGCTTCCTCCCACCGGCGCGAACGCGGGCGGCTCGTCCTGCCGCCGGTATTCGTATGGCAGGTAGCGGCCGCCGCCGCTGAAGGCGGCGCGCTCGGCCGCAGGCCCCCGCTGGAGCGATTCCGCGTCAACGCTCTCCAGGGTCATTCCCACCTCTTTGTCCGAAAGCAGCACAACCGGCGTGCGCAGCCGCTCCGACCACCAGAATGCCGTCTGCGTCAGCTCGAAACATTCCCGGGCATTTGACGGCGCGAACACCGGAATCGTGTAACCTCCGGAAGTGCAGAACTGCGTCAGCAGCACATCGCCCTGAGCGCCCTGCGTGGCGCCGCCGGTCGATGGCCCCAAGCGCTGCACCACCGCGATTACCACTGGCGTTTCCGTTATCAGCGCGTATTGCAATGTTTCGATCATCAGGCACCAGCCGGGCCCCGAGGTGGCCGTCATCGCCTTGTATCCGGCCATCGACGCACCCACGCAGTAGGCCAGCGCGGATATCTCGTCCGGCGCCGCCAGCGCCAGCCCGCCATTGTCCACGCGCGGAAGCTCCTCGATCATGGTCTGGAAGATTTCGCTCGACGGCGTGATGGGATAACCGCTGAAGAAACGGCAGCCCGCCGCAACCGCTCCCAGCGCGACCAGCCGGTTTCCGGAAACGAGGTGGCGCGGTGCCGCGGTCTTGATTTTTTCTGCTGCCTGTGTCGCCGAATCCATCAGCGTAGCCTCCCCGCACCGGGTGCGATACTGGGTTGAAAAGCAAATATCGTCTCGCCACAGCCCTCGCGAAATTTCGCTCACTCAGCGAAAATCGACTTCAACTCGATTACCAGATCTTGGACATGCGGCGTCTATTCGCCGGCCGAGGTCTTCATCATCGCCGCCGCCGTCGACACGGATTCGATGATCTGCTCGTAGCCCGTGCACCGGCACAGGTTCCCTTCCAGCGCCTGCTTGATGTCTTCGGTGCTTGGATCGGGATTGTGATCCAGAAGTGCTTTGGTGGCGAGCAGCATTCCCGGAGTGCAAAAGCCACACTGATAGCCATTTTTTTCCAGGAAGGCTTTCTGTATCAGACTCAATTCGCCCGGCCCGGAAAGACCTTCGATCGTGGTCACTTCGGCATTGCGCACCTGGACTGCCAGCATCAGGCAGGAACACACTGGCTCCCCATTCAGAAGGACCGTGCAGGCGCCGCACTTGCCTTCGTCGCAGCCCTTCTTGACGCTCGTCAGCTTGAGTCCGTCCCTGAGGAAGTCCAACAAGGTCCTGTTTGGGGCAACCTGTTCCTCCACGATGCGGCCGTTCAGTTTGAATTTCACCAACATCATCGTTCCCCTATGGCAATCCTCGTCAGAGCTCTTCTTACCAACACCGACGCCATTTCCCTGCGGTAGGCCGCCGATCCCCGGACATCGCTGATCGGCTCGATCTCTTCCTTGATCAGAGCCGACGCGCTCGCGATAGTCTCCTCGTTCGCCGGCATTCCCCGGAGCGCGGCCTCGACCTTCCGGCCCCGGACCGGTGCCGAGGCAACCGCGCTCACCGCGATCCTGACCTCCTCGAATTTCCCACCTGTTATCGCGGCCAGGGCGGCGACGGAGGCGATGGCGATAGACGAGCCCTTGCGTCTTCCCAGTTTCAGGTAGGTCGAACTGCCTTGCCGGCAAGGGATGATCACCTCGGTCAATATTTCATCTGACCTAATCGCCGTCTTGGCGCAGCCGGGCGCCGGCTTCTCCCGACGGGTGAAGAATTCGGACAGCGGCAGCATGCGCTCGCCATCTGCGCCCTGCAGTCTCAGCGATGCGTCCAGCACCAGCAGCGGCGGCGGGGTATCGGCGCATTTGGAGCCGTTGCACAGGTTTCCGCCGATCGTGCCGCGGTTGCGGATTGCCGGAGACGCCATCACGCGAAGGGCCGCGGCAAGCGCTTGCGCCTTTTCCGCGACGATTCGGGACTGATGCAGCGCGGCAAGGCGCGTGCCGGCGCCAATGTGAAGGTTGTTTCCGCGCAGCTCGATGAACGACAGCCCGTCAATCCGGTTCAAATCGACGACGATCCGCGGCGCGCTCTTGCGCATTCTCATGCGCGGCAGCAAATCCGTACCGCCCGCCAGCAGTTGTGCGGCGGTCCCGTGCTGCTGCATCAAGGCCAGGGCCTCCGCCAAAGAAGCCGGCGCAACGTACTCGAATGCGGGTAGGGGTCTGAGCTCGGCTGTCATGGTTCATCCTTTCCTTAATCCGAGGTAGACCTGTTCGGGACTCAGCGGGAGGCTGTAGTAGCGTGTACCCGTCGCGGCAAAAACCGCGTTGGCGATGGCGAGCGGTGTCGAAATGAGGGCGATTTCTCCGACTCCCTTGGCGCCGAAGCCGGAGTACTTGTATTCATCCTCGACCATCACATAAGGTTCCATCTCCGGTTTGTCCAGGATGGTGGGGATCATATAGTCGCCAAAGGAATCGTTGACCATTCTTCCTTCTTCCCGCACCACGGTCTCCATCAGCCCGTATCCCAGCCCCAGCACGCCGCAGCCGTTTACCTGCCCCCTCACGATGTCGGGTTGAATGATCTTGCCCGCGGCTATGCCCGGATACAATTTCAGGACCTCCACCTGCCCGGTTTCGACATCGACCTCCACCTCGGCAACCGTGCATCCGAACGTGTACGCCGCATAAGGGACGCCTTGCCCGGTCTCGGGATCGGGATAGTCGCGCTTCGCCTTGATAAACCCGTACTCGGCCGGGTTCATACCCCTTTCATACATTCCCGTTACCAGATCTTTGAATGGCAGTTTGCGCGATGCATCATTTCGCCTGTGGACCAAGCCTTCCTCTATGACAACTTCGGCCCGTTCGCAACCGAGCATCGTCGCCGCCAGCGCGTTCAGTCGTTCTCTCAGCTTGAGGGCTGCGTCCACGGCGGCCGTCCCGCCGATAAAGGTGCCCCGCTGCGCATGCGTTTCCCCGCTGTCGGGCATGCGACTGGTGTCGTTCGCGTCAACCTTGACCCATGCGTAGGGGATGCCCAGGGTTTCCGCCACCATCATGGCATGGGACGTGATCGTTCCCTGGCCGATTTCCACAATCCCGGTGCAATAGTTGACGCTGCCGTCCCGCTGCAGGATGACCGATGCCCCGGCCCAGTCGTGCTTGAGTCCGGTCGTGCCGCAGCCGTGCCAGCTGCAGCCCATGCCCACACCTCGTTTCTTTGCGCCCTTGCGTGTTTCCTCCGTTTTTCTTCTTTTTGACTTCCAGTCAGCCCGTTGCGCCACCTTCTCGATTAATTCCTTGATCCCGACCGAATGGTCGAGCAATTGGCCGGTACCGGTGTGCGACCCGGGCACCAGGGCGTTATTCAGCCTGAACTCCACCGGATCGATATTCAGCCCTTCAGCCAGCAGGTCGATTTGCGACTCGATGGCAAAACCCATTTGCGGATTGCCGAATCCGTTAAAGGCCGCGACCGGCACATTATTGGTGTAGACGGCGACGCCCGTTACTTTGCAGTTGGGTACTTCGTACACGCCGGTGGCGTGATAGGCGGCGCGTTTCATCAATCCCAATACATGTGCCGAGTAGCCGCCGCAGTCGCAGGTATATTCGACTTCAATCGCCTTGAGCTTGCCGTCCTTCGTCGCTCCTGACTTGTACCGGATTTCAAACGGACATCTCTTGTAGCGGTAGGCGAAAGACTCGTAGCGCGTGAACACGATCATTGCCGCACGCCCGGTATGCTCGGCCGCCACGGCCGCCATGGTGGAAATGATGGGGCCGTAGGTATCTTTGCCGCCGAAGCCGCCGCCCAGATAAGGCGTGATGATTCTGACTTCCGATTGCGGCCGCCCGAGTACGCGCGCCACCGTGTTGCGGGTTCTGAACGGGTTCTGGTTGGTGCTGATCACCGTCATTCCCTGCCGCCCCTCGGGGATGCCGATCGCCGCTTCCGGCTCGAGGTAGGCATGATCCTGGGAACCGGCGATATAGGTGCGTTCCACGATCAGGTCGCATTCCCTAAACGCCTGCTCGACGTCGCCCTTGCGAATCTTTACCCCGCCGGGAGACTTTTCGTCATGGATATTGAAAGTTCCCGCCAAGGCTGCTTTCGGCTCGAAAACCCCGGGTAATTCCTCGTACTCGACAATTACCGCATCCGCGCCTGCCCAGGCTGCCTCTGCATCCCGTGCCACCACCAGGGCCACGATGTCACCCACATGCCGCACTTTATCCGATGCAATGAACGGTTGATCGTCGGTGTAATATCCGCACTGGTTTTCGCCGGGGATGTCCGCGCCGGTGATCACGCATTCGACGCCGGCAACCCGCAACGCCGGGGCCTTGTCGATTTTCCTAATCAGCGCGTGCGGATGCCGGCTCCACACCGGCCTCACTGTCAGTGCGTTCTCAATCAGAAAATCCGCGGTGTATTTTGCCTGCCCGGTGACCTTCTCCAGTCCGTCCACGCGCTGAACATCCGTACCCACTATCTTGTAGTGGTCCCGCCCCAATAGTTTTTTGACTTCCTCTAGGTACTTGCGATCCACTGTCGGTTCCTCCGCACGAAATACCGTTCCTGGAAGAAGACTCGTCACTGGCGGCTCTGCCGCGCTTTGACTCTCGTTCCGGATCCTAATTTCGTATATCGTATACCATTTAGCTGTCCTGTGTCAAAACCGGGCTTGACCGCTGCGTTTGACGGCTATTCCGTATATCGTATACCATCGATTCGCAACGTGTCAAAACCGGCGGACGTGGCCTGTCGTTTGCTTGGTGCATATTGTGTATTTGGTCAGTATTCTTTCCAGGCCAAAAAAGGAGGAGGTTTATCATGAGAGCAATTACCACCACCACCGCCGTCTGGGTGACGGCGCTAATGGCCGCGCTGCCAACCGCCGCTCTGGCGCAGAAGGAACCGGTCCGTATCGGTGTGATTCAGCCGCTCACCGGATCGGTCGCGTATAACGGTACTTCCGATGTCAACGGCTCGCGCCTCGCCGTCGAGGAACGCAACCGCAAAGGCGGCGTCCTCGGGCGCATGGTCGAGCTGGTGATCGAGGACGGCCAGTGCAAGCCGGCCAACTCGGTCAATGCCGCCGAGAAACTGATCCAGAAGGACAAGGTGACGGTAATCTCGGGGGCGTTCTGCAGTTCGTCCACCATGGCGGTGATGCCGGTGGTGGAGAAGAACCGCATTCCGCTGGTAACGGGCGTATCGTCGATGGCCGGCCTCACCGAGCGCGGCAACCGCTGGTTCTTCCGCGCCACCGAGACCGACGCGCTGCTCGCCCAATCCTTCGCCAAGATACTGGTCAACAACCTCAAGCTGAAGACCATCGCCTATATCGGCGTCAACGACGACTGGGGCCGCGGCGGCGTGAGCGAGTTCTCCAAGCAGATCGAAGCGCTCGGCGGCAAGACCGTGCTCAAGGAGTACTTCGACCACGGCACCACCGACTTCTACACGCTGCTCACGCGCCTGCGCGCGAACCAGCCCGACGGCATCTTCGTCGCGGCGGAGACGCAGGACGGCTCGCTCCTGGTCAAGCAATTGAAGGAACTCGGCGTGCAGAGCAAGGTGTTCGGCGTCGGCTCGTGGGCGACCAACGACTTCGTCAAACTGGCCGGCGCCGCCGCGGAGGGCATCTACGCCGCCGTGCCCTACGCCGCGACCATGGACACGCCGAGGAATCGCGGGTTCGTGAGCGTGTACCAGTCGAAGCACAGCGAGTTCCCCGGCAAGTACGCCGCGGCGGGCTACAACGCGATAAACATCATCATGGACGCGATCGAGCGTGCCGGTTCGACCGATGCCGAGAAGATCCGCGATGCGCTCGCCAAGACCGACTACGAGGGGCCCAATGGGCACTTCCGCTTCGACCCGAAGGGGCAGGCATACGGTTTTACCGTGGTTTTGGTGCAATTGAAGGCCGGCGTGCCGCAGGTCGTGTCGAGCACCACCGTAGAGACCCACTAAACAGTAGCAAGGGCAGAGGAAGCCGCGCATCTTGGAGTTGTTTGCCCAGTTCCTGGCCAATGGCCTGGTGAGTGGGACGTTCTACGCCCTGTCGGCGCTCGGGCTGACGCTGGTGTTCGGCCTGATGCGGCTGGTGAACTTCGCGCACGGCGATCTTTACATGGTGGGCGGGCTTCTCGGCTGGGCTGCGACGAGCCAGCTCGGGCTCGGTTTCTTCAGCGCGCTCGCGCTGGTGGTTTTGATGCTGGCGGCCGCCGGTTGGCTCGTCGATCGCTTCTGCATCTCGCGGCTGCGCGACCAGGGCGAGGAACCGGGAATCCTGTTTACCATCGGTTTGTCGATCTTTCTCGCCAACACCGCGCTGTTGGTGGTCGGTTCGACACCGCACCAGGTACCGGCCCCGGTGCCGAACGAGCCGCTGTTGCTCGGACCGGTGGTCGTGACCAAGGCGCGGCTGTTCGCGGTCGCGGTATGCGCCGCGGCCATCACGCTGGCACATCTGATGATCCAGAAGACCCGCCTCGGCAAGGCGATGCGGGCCACCTTTCAGGACCCGCTGGCGGCGCGCCTTGCCGGTATCAATACCGAGCGCATCTATGCCAGCACCTTCGCCCTCGGCGCGGCGCTTGCCGGGACCGCCGGCATGCTCCTCGGCTCGATCTACGTCGCGCAGGCGACGATCGGCGGGCTGGTGAGCCTGAAGGCATTTGTCGTGGTCATCCTCGGCGGCATGGGCAGCTTCGCCGGGGCCATCCTCGGCGGATTGCTGCTCGGGGTGGCGGAATCGCTGTGGGGCGGCTACGTCTCTACCGGGACGGTGGACATCATCGGCTTTCTGCTGGTGATCCTGATCCTGCTGGTGCGGCCCTATGGCCTGTTCTCGCGCCGGGCGGAGCGCGCATGAAATGCATCGAGGGCCGTGCGCTGCTCGCGTTTGTCGCCGCCGGAGCGCTGTTTGCGGTTGCGGTGGGTGACGAGTACCTGCTGCATCTTTGCGTACTGGTGATGGTGTACACGATACTCGCCACCAGCCTCAATCTGATCGTCGGATACGTCGGCGAGTTCCCGCTCGGGCACGTTGCGTTTTTCGGCATCGGCGCGTATGCCGCGGCATTGCTCTCGGTCAAGGCCGGCTGGCCGGTGTGGGCGACGCTGCCGGCGGCCGCGTCGCTGGCGGCGCTCGCCGGGTTCGGCATCGGGGCAATCACGCTGCGTCTGCAGGGGCCGTTCTTCGTCATCGTCACGCTCGCCTTCGCCGAGGTGCTGCGTCTGATCGCAGGCAACTGGGTGAGCTTCACCAATGGACCGATGGGCATCGCCGGTATTCCGCATCCGGCGTTCGTCGACCTCGGCGGTTTTATTTCCGGAAAACGCGGCTTTGCGCTGATCGGGCTGGCGCTGGCGGCGGTTTCGCTGTTCGCGGCCTACCGCTTCGTCTATTCGAACGCAGGCCGGGCCGCGGTCACGATCCGCGAGAACCGTTACGTGGCGCAGTCCGTCGGCATCCAGCCCTGGCGCTATGCGCTGTTCGCCTTCGTCATCGCGGCCTCCACGGCGGGCCTCGCCGGCGCGTTCTACGCGCACTACCTCTCGTTCGTCGGACCCGAGGTGTTCGGGTTTTCGTTCACCGCGTCGATGATCATCATGGTGCTGCTCGGCGGCAAGGGCACGCTGACCGGACCCGTGATCGGGGCCGTGGCGGTGACGGTGCTCGAGGAGTACCTGCGCGAGACGAAGGAGCTTCGGCTCACCCTGTTCGGCCTCGCCGTGATGGGCGTGGTGCTGTTCGCGCCGACCGGTGTCGTCGGCGCGCTGCACCGACGGCTCGCGAGGCTAGCCCGGTGACGTGCGCCATGCTGGAGATCGTCGGACTGGGCAAGTCGTTCGGCGGCATAGTCGCGGTGCGCGACATGAGCTTCACCGTGGCGCGCGGCGAGATCGTCAGCCTGATCGGACCGAACGGCGCGGGCAAGACCACCTGCCTCAACCTGATCAGCGGTTTTTACCGGCCGAACTCGGGCAAGGTGCTGCTCGACGGCCTGGAGGTCACCGGGGAAAAGCCGTTTCGCATGGCGCAACGCCGCGTGGTGCGCACGTTCCAGAAGACCAACGTCCTGAAGAATCTCACGGTGCGCGATAACGTGCTCGCGGCACACTACCTGAGCGGCCGTGAACCGCTGTGGCGCACGTTTTTCGTCGGGCGTGCGCGCTCCCGGATCGAGCGCGACATCGGCGAGAGCGCCGACGAGATCCTGAGCCTGGTCGGGCTCGAGGCGCGCCGCGCTATCGAGGCCGGTGCGCTGTCGTGCGGCGAACTGCGGCTGCTGGAGGTCGCGTTGGCGCTGGGCGCCAAGCCCCGTCTGCTGATGCTCGACGAACCGGCCGCGGGTCTGAACACGCACGAAGCGGAGGCGCTCGCCGCGCTGCTGCGACGGGTGCGGGCAGAGCGCGTCGAGGCGATGCTCCTGGTCGAGCACAACATGGCGCTGGTGATGAGCGTCTCCGACCGCGTCGTCGTGATGAACACGGGGGAGAAGCTCGCCGAGGGCGCGCCCGCAGCGGTTCGCAACAACCCGGCGGTGCGCTTCGCCTATTTGGGGCAGGTCGTTTGAGCGCCCCGCTTCTCGAATTGCGTGACGTGCGCGCCGCGTACGGCAAGGTCGCGGCGCTGCATGGCGTGTCGCTCCAGGTCGCCGAGGGTGAGGTGGTGGCGCTGCTCGGAGCGAACGGTGCCGGCAAATCGACCACGTTGCGCACCATCTCCGGCCTGATGCGGCCGGCTTCGGGTTCCGTGCTGTGGCGCGGCGAGCCGATCGATCGCACCCCAGCCGAGCACATCGTACGCATGGGAATTGCGCATTGCCCGGAGGACCGTCGTGTCTGGCCGGAAATGACCGTCGAGGAAAACCTCGAGCTGGGTGCGTACGTCTGCCGCTCGCGAACTCAGGTGCGCGAGCGCCTAGGCATCGTGTTCCATCGCTTTGCGCGGCTGAAGGAGCGCCGCCGGCAGCTTGCCGGAACGTTGAGCGGGGGCGAGCAGCAGCTGCTGGCCATCGGCCGCGCACTGATGTCGGAGCCGAAGTTATTGCTGCTGGATGAGCCGACGCTCGGCCTGAGCCCGGTCGCCACGGATGAGGTGCTGGAGAGTGTCGCCAATATCCACGAGCACGGGGTCACCGTGCTGATCGTCGAGCAGAACGTTTCGCGGGCGTTGGCGGTCGCGGCGCGCGCCTACGTGTTCGAGACCGGGCGCGTCGTGGCCCAGGGCACGGCCAAGGAACTGCTGGGCGAGGCCGATCTGCTGAAGGCGTATCTCGGCGGGTGATGCGCGCGACACGGTGCAGCGCGCCGGCCTTAGCGCGCTTGCCGCGGCGCGTTTGCCGCGGCGATCCTTTGCAGCTCCTTGTTGATCTTCCCCGCTACGCGCCTGAGGTGCGCGCCCAGGGCCGAGTTCGCGCTGGCGCGGTTGCGGGTGGTCAGTGCCTGCACGAATTTGTCGTGCTCCGCCCAGGAATCGCCGCTCAGGTCCTCGTGCACCAGGGCGAGAAAGCGCACCCGCTCGATGTGCCGCCAAAGACCGGCGTGCAGATCGATCAGCGTCGAGTTGTGCGAGGCGGCGACGATCGCCGAATGCACGGCATTGTTCAGGCGGTAGTAGCTGCTCATGTCGCGGCGCGCGAACGCCTCGCCCATCTGATGGTGCAGCCTGGAAAGCTGGCGCAGTTCGGCGTCGGTTGCATTGGCGCAGGCCTCGCGCGCGGCATAGCACTCGAACAGTTCGATCAACGCGAGCTTGCCCTCGATATCGTCGGCCGTCGGCGCGGTCACGACCGCGCCGCTGTTGTGCGTGAGTTCTACCAGGCCCTCTCCGGCGAGTACCTTGAGCGCGTCCCGCAGGGGCGTGCGCGAAACGCCAAAACGCTCGCACAGCAAGGGCTCCGGCAGGCGCTGTCCCGGCGGCCATTTTGCGCCGATGATCTCCTGGCGCAATATCGGAACGATGTCGTCGTGCAGCGGCCGGCGCTCGATCTTGATGCGCCTGACTTTGGGCGGGGCGAGCTTGGCGGGCATGAACGGTGCAGGATGGCGTTTGGACGGAAAACGGGAATTATCGCTGCTCATGGTATTTTCGTAAACTAACAGGTGCGCCTTCGCGCTGTCAGGGATTCAGCTCTTTACTCGCTCTCATATAATAGTATACGATATACCATACGCGTCAACTTTGTGGGGGGCTAATTGGCACAGGTGCAGCAGGCAGCGACGCAGGGCGTGGGCAAACCGCTCAGACGCAGCGAAGACGGGCGCTTCCTGCACGGACGCGGCAAGTACCTGGCGGACCTGCACGTCGAAGGAATGCAGGAGGCAGTTTTCGTGCGCAGCCCCGTGGCGCACGCGCGCATCCGCCGGATCGAGGTGCCCCAGGGCGCGGCGGCCCGCGTGTTCACTCTCGCGGATTTGGGCGACATCAAGCCGATCATGGCGGTAAGCGCGGCCGCCGGTTACCAGCGTTCCAACTACCCTGCGCTTGCCACCGGCAAGGTGCGCTTCGTCGGCGAGCCGATCGCGATCTGCGTGGCGCCGACACGTGCCGAGGCGGAGGACCTGGCGCAGCAGGTATTGGTGGATTTCGAGGATCTGCCCGCGGTGACCGACATGTATGCGGCGCGCGAGCCGGATGCGCCGCGGGTGCACGACGAGTGGTCCGATAACGTAGCGTTCCTCGGGCGCATCGATGCCGGCGACATCGATGCGCTGGCGCGCAGCGCCGATCTCAAGGTGTCGATTACGACGCGCCAGGCGCGCCAGGCGGCAGTGCCGCTGGAAGGACGCGGGGTACTGGCATACCGGGACCACCGCCTGGATGAGCTGACGGTTTACAGTTCCACCCAGTTCCCGCACGTAATCCGCACCATCCTCGCCGATTGTCTGCGCCTGCCGGAGCGGCGCCTGCGTGTGGTGGCGCCGGACGTGGGCGGGGGCTTCGGCGTGAAGAATAATTTCCAGCCGGAGGAACTGGCGCTCGCGGCGCTAGCCCTGCGCGTCGATTTTCCCGTGCGCTGGGTCGAGGACCGGCGCGAGCACCTCCTCGCGTCCGCGCACGCACGCGAGCACGGCTACAAACTCATCGCCTACGCCGACCGCAGCGGCCGCATACTCGGCATAGACGCCGAGATCACGGTCGACGCGGGAGCCTATTCGATCTGGCCGTGGACCTCGTCGATGGAGGCCGGGATGGCTTCCGGCATCCTTACCGGTCCCTACGACATTCGCACCTACCGCGCGCGCGCCTATACGATGGCCACCAACAAATCGCCGATCGGGCCGTACCGCGGCGTCGGCCGGCCGGGCGCATGCTTCGCGGTCGAGCAGCTGGTGGACGCAGTCGCGCGCGCAGCGGGGCGCGAGCCGCACGAAGTGCGCGCCGAAAACATGGTGCGCCCGGAGCAGATGCCCTACGTTTCGGTCACCAAGAAGCATTTCGACAGCGGCGATTATCCGGCCTTGCTACGCAAGGCGGCCGAGGAGATCGGCGTGGCGCAGGTGCGCGAGCGCCAGCAGCGCGGCGAGGCGGATGGACGGTTGATCGGCGTCGGTTTCGCGAGCTATACCGAGCAATCGGCGCACGGCACCGACGAGTGGGTGGCGCGTGGCCTGCCTGTGGTCTTCGGCTACGAGCCCTGCACCGCGCGTTTCACGCCGGACGGGGAGCTGGTGCTCCTGGTGGGTATCCAAAACCACGGCCAAGGCCTGGAGACCACGCTGGCGCAGGTCGCGAATCAGGAACTGACCATCGATCCGCGTCGCGTCGCGGTGCGGCATGGCGACAGTTCGCTATCGCCCTACGGTATGGGCACCTTCGCCTCGCGCAGCATGGTGATGGCGGGCGGCGCCGTAGCCAAAGCCTGCCGCGAGATGGCGCAGAAAGTGAAGCGCATCGGCGCCCACCTGCTCGGTACCGAGCCGGGTGTCGTGAGCCTGCGCGACGGCGCCGTCTGGCATGGCGACAAGTCCGTGCCGTTTGCGCGCGTGGCCGAAGCGGCGTTCCTGCATCCGGAGCGCCTGCCCAAGGGCGAGGCGCCGGGGCTCGATGTGACGGTCGTGTACGAGCCGGGCTGCAGCACCGGCGCTTTCGCCTATGCAACGCATGCCGCGATGATCGCCGTCGATCCGGACACCGGTCTGGTCGAAATCCTCGATTACGTCGCGGCGCACGATTGCGGCACGGTGGTGAATCCGATGATCGTCGAGCATCAGGTGATCGGCGGCGTGGCGCAGGGCATAGGCTCCGCGCTGTTCGAGGAGATTCCCTACGACGAACAGGGCCAGCCGCTCGCCTCGACTTTCATGGATTATCTTCTCCCGGGTGCAGCCGAGGTGCCGCGCATCCGCGTGTTCCACACCGAAACGCCGTCGCCGCATACCACCTACGGCATGAAAGGCATGGGCGAAGGTGGGGCGATTGCGCCGCCTGCGGCGATCCTGAACGCCATCAATGACGCGCTGCGGACACTCGGCGCCGAGCTGCGCCAGTCACCCTGCTCGCCGCGGCGTATCGTCGCGGCGATCCGCGCGGGCGCCGGAGGCCGCAAATGAAGCCCGCGCCATTCGAGTACAAGCGCCCCGGATCGCTCGCCGAGGCAGTGGCGCTGCTCGCCGATCAAAGCCGCGTGGTCAAGCCGCTCGCCGGCGGGCAGTCGCTGGTGCCCATGCTCAACCTGCGGCTTGCGCCGATCGACCTGGCCGTGGATATATCGCGGCTTGCCGAACTGCGCGGCATCAGCCTCGAGCGGGAGGTACTGCGCATTGGCGCCTGTGTCACCCATGCCGAGATCGAGGATGCCCAGCCCTTGTCGGCTTCGATGCGGCTGCTGCGCGCAGTGGCCGGCGGCATCGCCAATCGTGCGATCCGCAACCGCGGCACGGTGGGCGGGAGCGTTGCGCTTGCCGATCCCGCCACAGAATGGCCTTCGGCGCTGCTCGCCCTCGACGCCGTGGCGCACTTGCGCGGTCCGGCCGGTGTACGCTCGGTTCCCCTGAGCGAATTCTTCCTCGGCGCATACACCACCGCGCTGAGGCAGGATGAGTTGCTGCAAGCAATCACCCTGCCGGCGCGTTCGGCTTCGCTCAAGGCGGGATTCGAGAAAATCTGCCGCAAAGCGGGGGAGTTTGCCTCGTCGCTTGCCTTCGTGGCGATCGACCCCTCCGCGGGTTATGCGCGCGTGGTACTGGGCGGTACCGGCGGTGCGCCGCTCGTGCTGCAGCGGGTGGGAGCGCTCGCAATGAAGGGCAGCCCGGCGGAGGCGGCCGCGGTGCGCGCTGCGGCGCAGGAGGATCTTGCCGCCTCGGGCCGGCAATTCGACGAATACGAGCGCCAGATCCACTCGGTATCGGTGGCGCGCGCGTTGAAGAAAGCGCTCGCATGAACATCCAGCTGAAGGTCAACGGTATCGCGGTGGCGGCCGATCCTGATCCGCGTCAGAACCTTGCCGACCTGCTGCGGGATCGGCTGCGCCTGACCGGCACCCACCTGGGTTGCGAGCACGGCGTATGCGGCGCGTGCACGGTGCTGGTCGACGGCAAGCCGGTGCGCTCCTGCATCACGCTCGCTGTCGCCTGCGACGGCGCGGAGGTACGCACGATAGAGGGCTTCGGTGACGACCCGGTGATGGCGATCGTGCGCGATGCTTTTCACCAAGAGCACGGCCTGCAGTGCGGTTTTTGTACACCGGGCATGCTGGTGAGTGCGCGCGACATCCTGCTGCGGCATGCAAGTCCGGATGAGGCGACGGTGCGGCGCGAACTGGCCGGAAACCTGTGCCGCTGCACCGGATATGCGGGTATCGTCAACGCAGTGCTGCGCGCCGGCCGGGAGCTGGCGCAGCGGCGCGTCAAGGGAGAAAGCCTGCGTTGAACCCGAGCATTCTTGGCGGCGCTTTGCTGCCGCACGCGCCGCAGTTCTTCACGCAGCCCGACACCGAGCCGAAGGAAACGATCGCCAGCGTGCGCAAGGTGGCAGCCGCTATCGGTCGCGGCCTCAAGGCACTCAAACCGGACTTATGGATCGTGATCGCCAACGACCACGCGCAACAGTTTTTTCACAACTGCGCGCCGCCGTTCACCATCCACGTGGGTGGCGAGGCGCACGGCGAATTTGCCGGCCACAAGTTCCGGTATACGGTTGCCAGCGAAGTCGGCTTCGCGCTGGTGCGCGAACTGTACCGCTCCGGTTTCGACCCGGCGTTCACCAGCAGCGCCGAGATCGACTATGCGCTCGGCATACCCATGACCCATCTCGGCATCGAGGATCCGATCCTGCCGGTCTATGTCAATGCCTACCTGCCGCCGCAGCCGACCATGGAGCGCTGTTATCTGTTCGGCCAGGCGCTCGCCCGCGGCGTGCGCGCACTCGGCCTGCAGGTGGTCGTGGTCGCGAGCGGCGGCATGTCCCATTTTCCTGGTACCGGCCGCTACAGTTCGCCCGACCTCGCCTTCGACAATGCGCTGCTCGAACCGCTGCGGCAGGGCCGGCTGAAGACATTGCTCGGTTACGACGAGAAGATTCTCGACGACACCGGCAACATCGAGCTGCGCTGCTGGTCGGTAGCCGCCGGCGCACTCGGCGAAAGAAAGCCCGATGTGGTGCAGATGGACCCGAGTTGGCACCACAACTATGCATCCCTGGGATGGTACACACCGGCCGAAGAGGCGCGGCTCGCGCCGCACTATCCGCATATTGCGCCGGAGCTCGCGGCCCTTACCGGCGCGCTGCACACGCTGGCCAACAGCGCCGAAGCGCGCCAAAGCTACTACGCCGATCCCGCGGCCTACGCGCAGCGATTGAAGCTGTCGGACGAACAGACGCGGATGTTGGTGAATTTCGACGCGAAAACCTTCGTCGATCTGGGCGTGCATCCGCTGGTGTCTTTCCTTGCGCGACTGCACTTCGAACGCGAGCGCGGGAAGAAGGCGTGAACGAGGCCGGCAACCAGGTACTGAGCGCGTGGATCGGCGGCAAGGCGGTTCCTGCGCCGGCATCGACGCCGCGCATCGAGCTTTTCAATCCGGTCGACGGCAGCTTGCTCTACCGGCTGCCGGATGCCGGCGAGGCGATGGTGGACGCGGCCGTGCGCGATGCCGCGCAGGCGTTTGCGAAACACCGCCGCAGCACCGCGGCAATGCGTATCGCCTGGCTGGAAGCGATCGCGAAGGCGGTGGAGGCGAATCCCGGTCCGCTGGCGGAGACCATCATGCGCGGCATCGGCAAACCCCGGCGCGCGGCGAATTTCGAGGTGGGCCGCGTGGCCGAGTTCGTGCGTGGTTGCATTGCCGAGCTCCTGACCTGGCGCGGCGAACTCCTGCCTGTCGACAGCGTGGCTCAGGGTGCCGGGAGGATCGGAATGTCGCGCCGCATCCCCTACGGTGTCGTGGTGGCGGTGACGCCATTCAATGCCCCAGCCAACCTTCTCATGCAAAAGCTCGCACCGGCGCTTGCCGCAGGCAATGCGGTGGTGGTCAAGCCCCATCCGGCAGCTACCGAGACCACGCTGCTGCTCGCCGAATTGTGCTCGCAGGCGGGTCTGCCCGATGGCATGTTCAACGTCGTTCCCGGCGAGCGCAAGGCGGCGCTGGCGTTGGCGGCTCACGCGCAGGTTTCGATGATCACCTTCACCGGCGGTGTCGCGGCGGCCGAGGCGCTGGCACGCGCCGCCGGCGCGAAGAAATTCTGTGCGGAACTCGGCTCGAATGCGGCCAACATTGTGCTCGCTGACGCAAACCTCGAGGATGCGGCGCAGAAGATCGCGCGCGCCGCATTCGAGGCAAGCGGGCAGCAGTGCATCTCGGCACAGCGCGTGATTGTGGAAATATCCGTGTTCGATCGCTTTCTCGCGCTCTTCGTGGAGGCGGCAAAATCGCTCAAGGTCGGCGCGCCGGCGGATCCTTCGACCGACATCGGCCCGATGGTAAACGCCGCCGCCGCCGAGCGGATAATGGACCTGGTCAAGGATGCGGTGGAACGCGGCGCAAGGGTCGCCCTGATGCCCGAGCGCCAGGGCGCGACGGTGTCTCCGGCAATTCTGATGGCGGCGCCGCCAGCGGCGCGGCTGCTGCGCGAGGAAGCTTTCGGTCCGGTGGTGGTGGTGCAGCCGGCGAAGAATATCGACGACGCCATCGCCCAGGCCAATGACTCCCAGTTCGGCCTGCAAGGCGCCTGCTTTACCCGCAGCCTCGATGCGGCCCTGCGCATGGCCGAGGAGTTCGACGCCGGTGCGCTGTGGATCAACGAGGCGAGCCGCTTCCGGCTGGACATGTATCCGTTCGGAGGCGTGAAAGCGAGCGGCTATGGGCGCGAAGGCATACGCTACGCGATGGAGGAATGCTCGCAGTGGAAGTTCGTTGGGCTGAAGATGTCGGCATGAGCCGCGTTCCGTGCCGCAGTCCGCGCGTTTGTCCATGAGAAGATGAGAGCATGGAAATCGTTCAGAGTTTCAAGGTCGCCCATCCGCCGGAACGCGTATGGGTCTATTTTGCCGATGTGCCGGCCGTTGCGTCGTGCATGCCCGGCGCGGAGTTTGCCGAACAGCTCGATGGGCAACGCTATAGCGGCAACATGAGCGTCAGACTGGGGCCGCTCGCCGCCAAGTTTGTCACCGAGGTTACGGTCACGCGCGACGACAGCAAACTCATCGGTGTCGTCGAGGGCCGTGGCGTCGATCAGCGCAGCAACTCGCGCGTACAGTCGAAACTGACCTATACGCTGGCGCCAAGCGACGGTGGCAACGCCACCGATATCCACATCAAGGCCGATATCGCGCTTGCCGGCGCGCTGGCGCAATTCGGCCGCTCTGGCATTGTGCAGGAGGTCGCCGCGCGTCTCACCGCGGATTTCGCAAACAACCTCCACGCGCGCCTAGCGGCGCAGTCGTCGGCGCAGGCAGCCGCCGCGCCGGGCGTTTCGGCGCCGGCCAAGGAGTTGCGCGCGGGCAGTCTGCTGCTCGCCGCGCTGTGGGCGCGTATCAAAAGATGGCTGCATTTGCGCTGAAGCATCCCCGGTAGAGGCCCATCGATGAGCACCGCGCCGCCGATTCCCGAGGAACTCTGGACCCTGATGGGGCAGGTGGGCCCGGAGTGGGGCAGCGACGTGCCCGGCCATGTGCGCCTGATGATCGAAGCGTTTACGCCGCTGCTCGCGCGCTGCACGAAGGATGGCGTAAAGCTGACGCGCGGCATCGCCTACGGCGCGCATCCCAGGCAGATCCTGGACGTCTACCAGGCTTCAGGCAGCAGTGGCGCACCGATGGTCCTGTTTGTGCATGGTGGGGCGTTTGTCGATGGCGACAAGGACCGTTCGCCTGAAATCTATGGCAATGTGCTCTATTACCTCGCTCGGCACGGCGTGATCGGCATCAACGTGGAGTACCGCCTCGCACCGGAGGTCCGCTACCCCGCGGGCAGCGAGGATATCGGCCTCGCCGTGCGCTGGGCGGCGCAAAACGCGGCCAGCCTCGGGGGCGACGCAGCGAGGTTGTTCGCGTTCGGTCATTCGACTGGCGCGGCGCACGCCGCGAGCTATGCATATGATGTCCGGCGCCATCCGCCCGGCGGCCCGGGTCTTGCCGGATTGATCGTGGTGAGCGGGCGCGTGCGCGCCGACAATCTTCCCGAAAATCCAAATGCGCGCAAGGTGGAGGCATACTACGGCACCGATGTGTCTGTCCTGAACGACGTTTCGCCGGTGAGCCACGTTCGGGCCGACAGCGTGCCGACGATGATCGCAGTGGCTGAGTTCGAAAATCCGCTCATCGACGTGCACTGCGCCGAATTGTTCTACCGCCTCGCGGCGGCACGCCGGCGCGCGCCGCGATTCCTGCGCCTCGCGCGCCATAACCATACCTCGATTATTGCGCACCTGAACACCGCCGAAGAGACCTTGGGCCGCGAGATTCTGGAATTCGTGGAAACCGCGCGCTGAACGGACGCACTGAGCGGTTCGCGCAGCGCGAAGCGCGCCACTTCGAACTCGGCCAAATACATCACCCGCAGCAATACCGCCATCATCAGGATAGCCATGGAAATTTTGTCTAGGGTGCAGTCAGGCTGCGCCGGCGCGGGATGCGCTTCGCATCCCAGTGCGATAGCGCCCAGCGCCAGAACTCATCCAGCGGCACCCGGCGCAGCTGCGCGGGTGGAGCCTGGCCGAGGAAATCCATCACCCGCACCAACACCGAGACCGGTTCGCGGCCGTTCACGGGCGCCGCACGCGTCTGTTTCGAGAGTTTTTCTCCGATGGTGTTTACCGCCGCGGGCAGGTGCAGATAGCGCGGCGTGCAAAGGCCGAGCAGGCGCTGCAGATAAATCTGCCGCGGCGTCGAGTCGAGCAGGTCGGCGCCGCGCACCACGTCGGTAATCTTCTGTTCGGCATCGTCGACAGCCACCGCCAACTGGTAGGCGTACAGACCGTCGGCGCGCAACAGCACGAAGTCCCCGGCCTCGGCGGCGAGATCCTGGCGCACTTTTCCTTGCACCGCGTCCTCGAATTCGACCACGGCGTCGCCGACGCGAACGCGCGTGGCGCGAAGCGTGCTTCCAGGCGCAAGGCCCCCGCGGCAGGTGCCGGGGTAGATCAACGCGCCATCCGGACCCAGGCCCGAGTCCGCGATTTCCCTTCTGGAACAGCGGCAGGCATAGGTCACGCCTTGCGCTTGAAGGCGCGCGAGCGCGGCGCGATACGCCTCGCCGCGTTGGCTCTGGTACATGATATTGCCGTCCCAGGCCATGCCGCACGCTTCCAGCGTGCGCAGTATCGCGTCGGCCGCGCCCGGCTGCTCGCGCGGCGGGTCGAGGTCTTCCATGCGCAGCAGCCATAGTCCGCCACGGCTTTTCGCTTCCAGATAACTGCCCACCGCGGCGACCAGCGAGCCGAAGTGCAGCGGTCCGGTAGGCGAGGGGGCGAAGCGGCCGCGG
>ERZ1292640.403-Hain-H43-02um-R1-403-length-35067-cov-7_pt1 | contig 23932 bp, 25 predicted proteins | sample MGYA00564404_ERZ1292640 | MGnify/ENA primary metagenome ERZ1292640 (study PRJEB36523, sample SAMEA6512636) | groundwater metagenome | collected 2019-01-08 | study: AquaDiva: Metagenomics assemblies of 32 groundwater samples
CCACGTCACCGATCTGCGTGACGCCATTTACCACGGCGCGGTCAAGCGCGTCCGCCCCAAGGCCATGACCGCAAGCGTGATCATCGCCGGCCTGATGCCGATCATGTGGAGCCACGGTGCCGGCGCCGACGTGATGAAGCGCATTGCCATCCCAATGATCGGCGGCGTGGTGACCTCGACCGTGATGGAACTGGTGGTGTATCCAGCGATTTACTACCTGTGGCGCTCACGCCGCCTCAAGCCTTCGCCAACTCTAGCAACAACTGCCGCAACCTCCGAACCGGGAAAGGAAAACACATGAGCATTGAAGACACTATTGGCTACCAGAACGAAGCCGAAACCTGCGTCGTCTGTGGGAAGGGCGTGGAGGGGAACCGCGGCTTTGCCCGGGTCAACCACGGCGGCATCATGGTCAACCTCTGCTGCCCCGGCTGCATGGAGACCTTCGAGAAAGACCCGGAGCCGCACATGGCGCGTCTCCGCAAGGTGTTCGAGTATCGGGAACTCCGGAAACTGACCAAGCCCAACGATGAAACTTGAGGCGATGAACCAGTTCCATTCAAACACGCAAAGCGAAAGGACAAGACATGAAACGTAAAACAAACAATCAGCAGCCACAGACCTTCTCCATCACCGCGCCTGCGGCGATGAGCGTCCTGCTGGCCGGCGATTTCACGCACTGGCAGGAAGCGGCGATCCCGATGGAGAGACAGGAAGGTGGCGTGTGGAAGACCACCGTGGCGCTTGCTCCAGGCACGTATCACTATCGGTTCATCCTGGACGGCCAGTGGCGGGATGATCCGGAATGCACTTTGCGCGTGGCGAATCCCTACGGCGGCGAAAACTCCGTCCGGCAGGTCGCTTGACGGGTTTGGCGGCGGACATGCCGGAGCGGGAAAGGAACCATGAAAGAAATTAAAGCGTACATCAGGCCACTCTGTGCCAGCCGGGTTATCAAGGCTCTCGAAGACGCCGGCGCCAAAGACTTGACCTTGATCCAGGCGGATGCGATCGCCCCACTGCCTTATCACGGGCAGGAGACTGAAGTCTCGTCCGCAAGGCACATCACGAGGCACTCGGACGTCGCCAAGCTGGAATTGGTTTGCCGGGACAAAGAGGCGAAGCTTTACGTGGAGATCATCCGGGCATGCGCCCACACCGGCAAAAGGGGTGATGGCAGGATATTTGTGAGCCACGTGGAAGAGGCGGTCAACATCCGCACCGGGGAAACCAGTGATACGGCACTTTGAAGAGGCGAGATGTTTTCCGGCGCCGAGCCGGGCACCTGCCGCATGTGCGGGCCGCCCGCCAAGGGCAGCGTGCGTGCGACAAATGAACCATGAACGAGCCAATCAAATCCAATGAGCCTGTCACGGGAGCTTCATCATCTCCCACGGCCGAGAGGAAGCTCCTGTCCTGGTTGCCCGTGTTCGTTCTGTGCGGGGCATTCCTGGTTGGCTTTGTCCCGATGTGGCTCAAATCCAGCCGGCTGAACAGGGAATTGTCTCGCTCCGAGCGGCAGGCGCGTGTCCAGCAAATTCAAATCACTTTCGCCGACGCGCCGCTGGACGCCCGTCGCGGTGATTACGAACCGGCCCGCCAGCGAATGGCCAGCTTCTTTACGCTCGTCAGCGCGGAATTGGATCGCGGCATCGGCTCGGCGCTGCCGTCCAGCGCGTCCGAGGGTTTGAAGCCATTGCTCGCCCAGCGCGACGACCTCATTACTCTGCTGGCACGCGGCGACCCGGCCTCCGCCGAACGATTGGCAACGGCCTATGCGAGATTCCGTAAGACGCTCGGCCGGTAGGTTGGTGAATCTATGAAAGGAAATTCCACGCTCGCGTGAGTGCGCCCGCCCCCCCTCAAACCTCATCCGACGTGTTCAAGCCGCGACGCCGGGAAGTGGACTTGCGCCTCGTGCCAATGGGTTTTGCGGCGCTGATTCTCGTTGGCGCGTTGTTGCTCTTGCTGCCGTGGGCGCACAAGCCCGGCCATTCCCTGGGCTGGCTGGACGCCTTGTTTCTCTCGACATCGGCGACGTGCGTGACCGGCCTGACCACTCTGAACGTGGCGGAGACCTTCAACGGTTTCGGGCAGGTCGTGCTGCTGGTGCTCATCCAGACTGGCGGCCTCGGCATTTTCACGGCGGGCATTTCACTCGTTCTCCTCAGCGGCAACCGGCTGTCACTCTCGGACGAACAAACCATTCACGCGACCGTGGGCCGGTCGCGTCAGGCGCGACCGCTGGACGTATTCATCTACGCCTGTGTGTTCGTCGTGGTATTCGAACTGGCCGGGACGCTGGCGTTGTTCACGCTGATGTCGCAGGCGCAGCCGGAAACGAATCACTGGCAGACGCTGTGGGAGTCTTGGTTCCACTCGGTGAGCGCGTTCTGCAACGCGGGCATCTCGATTTACCCGGAAGGCATGGCCTGCTGGCGGGGGTATCCCGGCGTGCTGGCCGTGGTTTCTGCACTCGTCATCGCGGGCGGCATCGGACTGATGACGCTGATCAACCTGCGCTTTTACTATTTTTGGCGGCGCGATCCACGTCGTCGCGGGCGGCTCACCGTGCAGACACGCCTCTCGGTGCTCTCGGCGGCGGCATTGCTGCTGTTGGGCGGCATCGCGGCCTGGGTGTTTGAATCCAACGATACACTCAAGAACGCAACTTTGGGCGAACAGGTGTCCTGGTCCTTTTTTCATTCCGCGATGTCGCGCACGGCCGGGTTCAATGTCGTGGACGTAGGGCAGATGAATCCGCCCACCTTGCTGGCCACGCTGGGATTGATGTTCATCGGCGGTGCGCCCGGTTCGATGGCCGGCGGCATCAAGACCGTGACGTTCGTGGTGCTGCTGCTGACGGCGTGGTCGGCCTTGCGGCGGCGTGATGAAGTGCAGTTCTGGAATCGTCGGCTGTCGCCCAAGGTCTCTTTCGTGGCCACGATGGTGGCGCTGCTCGGGATCGCGTGCGTGGTGGCGGGGGTGGTATTGTTGATGGTGTTTGAGGACGGACACCCGGCGTCGCAAACTCACCAGCGCTGGCTGGCGCTGGTCTTCGAGGCGGTGTCGGCGTTTGGCACGGTGGGTTTGAGCACGGGCGTGACATCGCTTTTGACCGCCGCGGGCAAAGTCGTTATCATCGCGCTCATGTTCACGGGCCGCATCGCGCCGCTCATGCTGGCGGTGTATCTGGCACGTCCGGCCAACCCGCTGCGGGTCCGGCATCCGCGCGAGGAACTGGCGCTGGGTTGAAGAAAGACGCACCTCATGGCACAACGCATTTTTATTATTGGAGCAGGCCGGTTCGGAGCGCATCTGGCCACACGGCTTTCCGAGTTCGGCTGCGAAATCGTGCTGGCCGACAAGAACGCGGACCGCGTGGAGGACTTGGTGCAGGACGGCTTTCACGCGGTGGAAATGGATGCGGAAGACCAGGACGCACTCAAGGAAGCCGGTGTGCACGAGGCCGACGCCGTGGTCGTGAGTATCGGTGAGAACATGCAGGGCAGCATCCTGACCACGCTGCTGCTCAAGGAACTCAAGGTGAAGAAACTCATCTGCCGCGCGCTCGACGCCCGGCACGCCACCGTGCTCGAAAAACTTGGCGCGGATCTCGTGGTGTTGCCCACCCGCGACATGGCTTACCGGCTGGCGGAACGGTTGCGCGACAACGCCGGCAGCGACCGGCAGGAGCTATGTGGCGATTATCACATGGCGCAAATCCGGGTTGGCCCGCCGCTGCACGGCAAGACTCTGGCGGACGCCGCGCTGCGCGAGCGCTATCGCGTGAATGTTGTTCTCCTAACGCGCACCGATGCGAAGGGTGAGACGGTGGCGGTCGAACCAACGCCAGACCGTACGATGCTCCGGAGCGACATGTTGTTTGTTGCCGGGCGACGGGAAAACCTGAACCGATTTGAGCGTGAATGCGGAGAGCAATCAGCCGCGACTTAACTCATGAGCACCTGTATCCTCACCGCCCGGATGACAGCGCGCAGCATTCCGCCGTCGCAAACGCTGATGGTCGGCGACCGCCTGGACAACGACATCGAGCCGGCCCGAGCGCACGGCTGGCAGACATCGCAGTTCAGCCCATGCCTATCAGGTTGACGCCCAAGACTACCACCGGACGTGGCTTGGCTGGCCCATGGAACACCGTCGGTGGCGGTCGCGACTGGACTTTGGGTGTCAACCGGATAGGCATGGTTCAGCCCACACGCCGGCAACCACTGGACGTGTTTGCGTGATTGGCTCGCAGCATGTTTCTGACCTGCTAACAAGAGAATCGGCGGCCGTATCCCTGCCGCGACAGAGATTCGCTGCCAACCCGCAGCAGATGCGCCCACCTCAAAAACAACAACAAACGCCTCCCACTGGCGCGTTGACAGTTTATTTCTTGCACCGTTCTTTTGCCGCGCTGGACAGGAGATGGGCTTTTGACGACACTGGCGGGCATGGAAATGGCGCTGGTACTCTTGATCACAGGAGCCGCCGTGTATCTCTTCGTCACGGAGAAATATCCGGCCGACCTGGTGGCGATCATGGTGCTGGGAGCGTTGGTGGTCATTGGCCTGTTTGGGCGATTCGCCGGCTGGATTCAGACGGAGAAATGGATCACGGCCGAGGAAGGCATTGCGGGCTTCAGCAATCCGGCCACCATCACAGTGGCGGCCATGTTCGTGCTCAGCGCCGGGCTGCAAAAGACCGGGGCGGTCAGTTCCGTGGGACGGTTGCTGGTGCGGTTGGGCAAGGCGCCCAGTCTGCTGCTCCTGGTCACGATGGCAGGCGTCGGGCTGGTCTCGGCATTTATCAACAATACGGCGGCCGTGGCCGTGTTTCTTCCGTTGTTGCTGGCCGTGTGCGCGCGGAGCAAAGTCTCCCCCTCCAAACTGCTCATTCCCCTCTCCTACGCGTCGCAATTCGGCGGCGTTTGCACGCTGATTGGCACCTCGACCAACCTGCTGGTGAGCACGATTTCGGAACGGGCAGGCCACGGGGCGTTTTCGATGTTTGAGTTTGGACGGCTGGGCTTGGTCATGACCGGCACGGGCATCCTCTACATGTTGCTGGTGGGAAGGTGGCTGCTGCCCGCCCGCCGCGGCGAGGAGTTGACCGAAGCCTACCAGCTTGGCGAGTACATCAGCGAGTTGCGCGTGCTGGCGGGGTCCCGGTTGGTGGGCAGCACCGTGTTGACGAGCAAGTTCGGCCAAGCGCAGAACGCCGTTGTGCTGGAGATACTGCGTCCCAATCAGACGGTCTTCGCGCCGCTGCACGAAACGATTCTTGTGGACGATGTGCTGCTGGTGCGGGGACGGGTCCAGGACTTGATGGACCTGAAGGCGGGCTGGAGGCTGGAGATCGAACCGCAATTCAAGCTCAAAGACCACGCCCTCCTGGGGAAAGACTTGCGCTTGGTGGAGGCGCTGGTGGCGCCGCGTTCCCAGTTGATCGGTCGCACCCTGGCTGACATGGAGTTCCGGCGCCGCTACAATGCCATTGCCCTGGCCATTCAGGGATGCGAACAAACCATCCGGGAAAAGCTCAGCCAGGTCCGGTTGCGGTTCGGCGATGCGCTGCTGCTGCTCGGACCCAAGGAAGAAATTGGCCGTTTGCGTGCCGACCCGGACTTCCTCGTGCTGGAAGAAGTGGAGGAACCGTCACTGCGCCGGAGCAAGGTGCCCATGGCGCTGGCGATCATCGCGGCCGTGGTTGGGCTGGCCGCGCTGAACATCATGCCCATTCTGGTCTCAGCCATCCTGGGCTGCGTCGCCCTGGTCGTGAGCCGCTGCATCACTTTGGAGGAGGCCTATGCCGCCATTGACTGGAAAGTAATTTTCATGCTGGCAGGCGTGCTGCCGTTGGGCTTGGCCATTGAAAAATCCGGCGCGGCGCAATTCCTCGCGCAGCACGTTCTTGGTTTTGTGGGTCAGTTCGGTCCGCTGGCCGCGCTGGCCATGCTCTATCTCGTCACGGCGACACTCACTGAATTCATGAGCAACAGTGCCACCGCGGTCTTGTTGGCTCCAGTCGCTCTTTCCACCGCCGCGACGCTTGGGGTGGAAGCGAAGCCGTTCTTGATGGCGGTGTGCTTTGCCGCTTCGACCAGCTTTGCCACACCGGTAGGCTACCAGACCAACGCGATGGTCTATCATCCCGGCGGCTACAAGTTCGCCGACTTCATGAGGGTGGGCATCCCTCTGAACCTGGTTTTCTGGGCGCTGTCGGTTTACTACATCCCGAAGTTCTGGCCGTTTTGACCCCCTTTGCCGGCGTCAGCCGCCCGTGCCCAAAAGCATGCCCCTGGGCGGCAAAATAAGGCATACGATGATGGCAGAGCTGCTCGCACGGGAACGAGGCCCGAGGAATAAGGACTAAAATCCCTCTGAGGAGGACCCCGCAATTGCCGGGGCCACTTTGGGCAGCAGCCGGCCACTGGCCGCAGTTAGCGGCGTCCCGCCAGCACGCCGATCAGCAGGCCCAGTCCCAGGGCGAGGCCGATGGATTGGTAGGGATACTCACGAATGACACGGTCGGTCGCTTTCGCTGCCAGAACAGTGCTGTCCTCCAGCCGGCGGCATGTGACCTGGGCCGAGGCCAAAGCGGCGGCCAGGCGGGTCCGCACTTCGCTGATCTTCTCGTCGGCCAGACTGGCGGTGACATTCATCAATTCCTCGGCATCGCGCATAACGGCCTTGAGATCGCGGGCCAGTTTTTCCCGGGTCACGTCGGCCCGGGCTTGCTGCATCAGCTCAAAATGAGTTTCCATGTCAGACCTTTCTCTTGGAGGTTTTGCTGTTGGAGTCCTGCTCGACTCAAGGAATTGGACGATATCCGGCGTCCGCCATTCAAACTCCCGGACGGGCAGCTCAAAGAAAATTCGTGGCGGCGAGGGAAGTTGGCCGGGGCGGCATTCGGCCTGAGCGGCCGGCGCCAGCGGATTCAATTCATTTAGAGCGTGTCCGGAAAATCAATTTCGGGTTTCGTCCTCGTCCTCGTCCTCGATGTTGCCTTCATTTTCGAGGACGAGGAGGACGACGAGAACGAGGACGAACAGACAGTCTCGAATTTCCGGACACGCTCTTAGAGATGCGTCGGCCTCTCGATGGAGGGTTGTTGGCCGTCCTGGTTTGGCATTATACTGCCGGCATGAGCACCTGCATACTCACGACCGGGGCGCCGAAGCGTATCGGCTTCATTTCGACCCGGTTTCACGGCACGGACGGCGTCACGCTCGAAGCCCGCAAGTGGGCGCACATCCTCAGCGGCATGGGCCACACCTGTTTTTGGATGGCGGGTCTGATCGATGCGCCGCCGGCAGTGAGCCACCCGGCTCCGCTGGCCTACTTCAATCACCCTGAAGTGGCCGAGGTGCAGAACAAACTCTTCGGCGTGGCCGTGCGCGGCCGCGCCGTCACGAACCAGATTCACTCGCTCAAGGAGCGGCTGAAGGACGAACTTTACCGTTTCATCGAGAGGTTCCAGCTTGAGGTGCTGATTCCCGAAAACATCCTGTCCATCCCGATGCACGTGCCGCTGGGGCTGGCCATGACCGAGGTCATTGCCGAAACCACCCTGCCCGTCATCGCGCATCATCACGACTTTGCCTGGGAACGGGAACGATTCACCTTAAACGCCGTCAACGATTATTTGCAGGCCGCTTTCCCGCCGCTGCTCTACGGCATGGAACACGTCGTCATCAATTCCATGGCCCAAAAGGAACTGGCCCGCCGGCTGGGCATCCCTTCGCAGATCATCCCCAACGTGCTGGACTTTGAAACGCCGCCGCCGGGTCTCGACGATTACAGCGCCGACCTGCGCCGGGAGATTGGCCTGCGCGAGGACGACCTTCTCATTCTGCAACCGACGCGAGTGGTGGCTCGAAAGGGGATTGAGCACGCCATCGAACTGGTGCGCCGTCTCAAAGACCCGCGCGCCAAGCTGGTCATCTCGCATCCGGCGGGTGACGAAGGCAGCGCCTACATGGCCATGCTCAAGGAACGCATTGTTGACGCGCAGATTGACGTGCGCTTCATCGCCGACCGCGTTGGCGAGCAGCGCGGCCTGAACGACATGGGCCAGAAGGTTTACACCCTGTTTGATGTCTATCCTCACGCCGATCTGGTGACGTATCCGAGCTACTACGAAGGTTTCGGCAACGCGTTTCTCGAGGCGATCTACTTTGGCAAACCGGTGGTGGTGAACACCTACGCCGTCTATGCGCGCGACATCGACCCGCTGGGCTTCAAGACCATCGAAATGACACAGCTTATCAGCAACCACGTGGTGGAGCAGACGAAAGAAGTCCTGGCCAACCATGCCCTGAGCGCAGAGTGGGCGAAAATGAACTACGCCCTGGGCGTGAAGTACTTTTCCTACTCGGTCGCCCGCCGCAAACTGGCCGCCCGGCTGGCCAACTTGTTTGGGGAAGGGGTTTGAACGGCGGGAGCCAGGACCGTGGCGGCGCAAAATCTTCAAATAGCCGCGGCGCCGGCTGCGTCCATTGCTTAGCGCGCTCGTGATTATGAAACGTTGGCTTTGTCTGCTCGTCCTTGTGGCTGTTGGACTCCCCCTCGGTTTCGGGGCTGACACCGAGAGGGCGATCTATTACGTGCAACTCATCCGCGGCAGCCATGAGGATCAGCCGCCCCAGCCCGGCAGCAAGCGCATTGGCCCCAAGCTCTCCGCTGCTTTGCGCCCGGTGTTTCAGTGGAAGAGCTACTGGGAAGTGAACCGCCAGCAGGTGGCGCTGGCCAACGGGCAGAAGAGCACGGTGCGCCTCAGCCCGGATCGGGAGGTGAAGATTGACCTCACCGATCCAGCCAAGCGCCAAGTCACGGTTTACGAGGCGGGCAGACCGGTCTCACGCGCCATCAGGCCGGCGGGCGAGGCCATGACGATCATCGGCGGCGACCGCGACAAGAGTAGCGCCTGGTTTATCGTGGTGCGCCGGGACAAGCCGTCCGTCCAGGAGAGTCCTTCAAAATAGGGGCGCCTTCCCTCTGCACGGAAGCAGACGGCTGAATTTTTGTTGTTGCTCTTCGGCAGTGATGGGTAAATATCGGCATGCAATCGACTTTACCACCGTTGACACCGGGCACTTTGTATCTGGTGGCCACCCCCATTGGCAATTTGGAGGACATAACCTTGAGGGCCATCCGCACGCTGCGAGAGTGCGACGTGATCGCGGCCGAAGACACGCGCCACAGCGGGCTGCTGCTGAAACACCTGGGAATCGTCAAGCCAATGCTCAGCTATTTTCGGTTCAACGAAGCCAGACGGAGCGAAGAGATTGTGACGCGCCTGCAGCAGGGCGAAACCGTGGCGTTGATGTCCGACGCCGGCAGTCCCGGCATCAGCGATCCAGGTGAACGCGTGGTGAAGGCGGTCTTGGCGGCGGGTTTGCGCGTGGAACCGGTGCCGGGGTGTTGCGCGTTGGTGGCGGCGCTGGCGGCGAGCGGGCTGCCCACAGCCGAGTTCCATTTTCCCGGTTTTTTGCCTCACAAATCTGGAGCGCGGCGGAAGGAACTGGAGCGGCTGAAAGGCATGGCCGGAACGCTCATTCTCTACGAGTCGCCTTATCGAATTGAGAGGCTGCTGGTTGAACTGGATGACCTCTTGGCGGGGCGGCAGGTGGTGCTGGCCCGCGAGGTGACGAAGAAGTTCGAGGAGTACCTGCGCGGAACACCGGCTCAGCTCCGGCAAATGGCTCAGAAACGCGCTTGGAAAGGAGAGTTTGTGGTGCTGATTGGCCCGGAGAATTCCGCGAAAAATGGCCAATAATTCCCTTGCTTTCAATTGGTTTGCGTCTAATGTCGCTGACTGTCCGTTAGCGAAGACTGAGTGAGTCGGAAATTGTCAATTAGTGCTTTTTAAGCGGTGACGATTGAAACCTAAAGTGGGAACGTTCACCCATCCAGCAGCGCGGATCAATAACAAAACCCATTATGGCAACCAGGTTGTTTGTCGGAAACCTAACCTATAATTCCACGGAAAATGATCTGCAGGATTACTTTTCCCAGGCCGGAACTGTCCTCTCCGTAAACATTATGCAAGACCGCGCCACAGGCCGCTCCCGCGGTTTCGCTTTTATTGAGATGGCTTCGCAAGAAGAGGCCCTGAAAGCAGTTGAAATGTTCCATCAGAAGGACTTTCAAGGCCGCGCTTTGACCGTCAATGAAGCGCGCCCGCGCGAAGAACGTCCACCCGGCGGCGGGTTTGGCGGCGGTGGCGGTGGTGGTGGTGGTGGTGGCGGCCGCGGAGATCGCCGCGGTGGTGGCGGTGGCGGTGGCGGTGGCGGTTATCGCCCGCGCCGCTAAAATCGTTGCCGGTAATCGTTGGCTGCAAACCGCCGTTACGCGGCGGTTTTTTCATATAAACTTCCCCGGGTTCAGAATGCCCCTCGGGTCGAGCGCATCCTTCACCGTCTGATGGAGCCGGCGCAATTCTGGAGAAGCAGCCCTCGGCCACCACGGCTTTTTGGCCAGGCCGATGCCGTGCTCGCCCGTGATGGCTCCGCCGAGGGAGAGAACCTGCTCGAACAGCTCATCCAGGGCGGCATCGCAACGCTTTTTAGCGTCCGGCTCTTGCAGGTCCACCATGATATTGACGTGGATGTTGCCGTCCCCGGCATGTCCGAAACAGGCCACCGGCCAGCCGTGCTTTTCTTGCAGGCCGGCGGTGAACCGGAACAAGTCCTCCAGCCGGCCCCGAGGCACCACGATATCTTCATTGAGCTTGGTGAGGCCCGTATCACGCAGCGCATAAGAAAACTCCCGGCGCAATTGCCAGATTTTTTCACACTGCTCGCTGCCATAAGCGCGCTGGACGAAAAGTGGACCGATGGAGCGCACGATCTGCTCCAACTGCTTGGCTTCGGACCGAACGGACCTTTCCTGGCCGTCGAGTTCCACAATCAGGTGGGCCTGGCAACCGGCCAGGAGGCGGCTGCCGGTGCGCTTCCGAGCCGCCGCCAGTGTAAAAGCATCGGCCAGTTCCAAGGCGCTGGGAAGAAATCCGCCCGCAAAAATGGCGCGGATCGCGTCGGTGGCTTGGCGCATGGAAGGGAGACCGACAGCCAGACAAGCGCGGAAGGGCGGCAGCGGCAGCAGCTTCAAGATGGCTTCGGTCACGATGCCCAGCAAGCCCTCGGAACCGACGAATAATTTGCTGAAATCAAAGCCGGTTTTGTTTTTGTGCGTGCGCCCGCCCATGCGGACAATGGAGCCGTCGGCCAGGACGACCTCCAAGCCCAGCACATAATCGCGCGTCACTCCGTATTTCAGGCAACGCGGCCCGCCGGCGTTGGAAGCGATATTGCCGCCGATGGTGGAATCGGCCCGGCTGGCCGGATCGGGAGGATAGAACCGCCCCAGCTTTTCCACCGCCTCCTGCACATCGCGCGTCACCACGCCGGGTTCGACCACGGCCACAAAATCGTCGGGATTGATTTCCTTGATCCGGTTCATGCGGATCAAGGACAGGGAAATGCCGCCCTGAACCGGCACGCAACCCCCGACATAGCCGAAACCCGCTCCGCGGGCGGTGACGGGAATGCGCCGGGCATTGGCCAGGCGCAAGAGCGCCGCCACGGCGTGGGTGCTTCGAGGGAGAGCGACGGCATCCGGCAGAGAAGCGGCAAACCATTTATCACCGGCATGTTCCCGGCGGAGGCGTTCGTCAAATCGCAGCGTGCCCGCCGGCAACTGCTTTTGGAGCCGTTTCAAAGCCGTGAGCCAATGCGATTTCATGTCGCCGAGCTGTCGCGGGTCTGGATGAGAAGGCGGGCTTCCTCAGCTTGCTCGTCCGGCACTTGCACCAGAATACCGCCCGTGGTCATGGAATAGCCTTCCATGCTCAAGGCCGACAGTTCGTGGGCAATGATCGCCTGGAAATCGGCGGCTTCCAGGCGGGAGCGAACCAGTTGCGCATCCGCCGGGCTAAAGGTTTGATAGACCGTAACCAGTTGCATGGCATGAAAAAGGGCGGGCAGAACGGTTAGGGGGCGGCGGGCGTTTTGATATCGGCGAAGACGATGATTCCGGCGCCGGTTTGCAGCAGGCTTTGGACCTGCACTTCGACCTGATGGCCGATCAAGTGCTGGGCTTGGTTCACCACCACCATCGTCCCGTCGTTGAGGTAGCCGATCCCCTGCCCTTTGTCTTTGCCTTCACGGACGATCTTCAGATTGAGAGCCTCCCCTGGCAAGATGACCGGCTTCATGGCGCCGGCCAACTGATTGATATTGACGTACGCAACCGACTGCAGTTCCGCGACCTTGCCGAGATTAAAATCGTTGGTGAACAATTTCGCGCCCAGCGCTTTGGCCAATCGAATCAACTTCGCGTCCACGGCCGCTTCATCGGGAAAATCGCCTTCATGAATTTTGACTTCATTGCGCTGGTTGCGTTGCACCCGGCTGAGCACCTCCAATCCCCTTCTCCCGCGCGCCCGGCGGATGGGATCATTGGAATCGGCGATCTGCTGCAATTCCTTCAACACAAAGCGCGGCACGACAATAATGCCTTCGAGAAAGTTGGCCTCGACCAGATCGGCAATGCGCCCATCAATAACGACGCTGGTGTCAAGGAGGAGCAGGTTCTCCGGTTTATTTTGCGAGGCGAAGCGCACATAGGGAATGATGAGGGAAAAATCCTCCTTGTTGCTCCGCATGGCCAGCACCATGCCGATATAACTGAAGCCGACGAACAGGCTCAGCCGGATCAGCCAGCGCGGACCTTCATCGGCATAGGTGAACAATTCGGACCGATCGATCAGCCAGGCGATCAAGGTCCCCAGGATCAGGCCGAAGGTGGCGGCGGAGAAAGCCCGCAGCGAGAACCCTTTCAACATTTCATCGATGGCAATCAGAAGCCCGCCCATGCCAAAGCCGATGACCAAGCCGTAACTGCCCCGCTCGATCAAGCCCGGCTGCACCTGGCTGACGGCGTAACCGCTCAACGTGCAGAGGATGAGAAAGAGAACGCGGATGACCCACAGCGACATAACTTCTTAACGAAACGGATATTTAGGAGGGTGCAACGGGCGCTGCACCGTGTTGGTTTTCGGCGGTTTCGGCGCACGCAGGACGGCCAGCAACCCTAATTTGTTCATGTTACTGCTCAAGACTGTCAGATTACTGACCATAAGTGAAACGTTTTGAGAAAGCTCTTCATTTTTCAGGAAACTGCCCGCCAAGCCTTTGCCTTCCTGCAAGCGGGTCAGGAGCTGGTTGATCTGCACCGTGGCGGATTCAATGTTCTTCACGGCCAACGTGAATTCAACCTTGTTGGTCACCACCGCTTCCTCCAATTGGGCAGCGACGCGGGTTAATTGATCCGAAAACACGGCCAAATTGGTCACGGAGGTTCTCAAAACCGGTCGATTCGTGGCCACGAACTGGTCGATGTTGGCCACGGTCGTCAGGGCCCTTTCTGAAACCAACCGGAAATTGCCCACCGTCGCCGTCAGATTGCTGAGCGATTCTTCCGCCAGGAGGCTGCGATCCAGCCGGGCGACGGCTTCGTTGAGTTTCTGCGCGGTTTGATCGACGCGCTTGAGCAGTCCGGCCGCTGACCGGGCCACTTCCTGCAAGTCAAATGGCTCCTCGCAATAGACTTCATCTCCGTCGTTGAGAAAAGGTTTTTCATTCGCTCCCGGCACCACCGAGATAAAACGGTCGCCCAAAAAGCCCATCTGTTTGATGGTAAACACGGCATCACCGTGGATGCGGTAGCGTTGGAGTATTTTTACGCGGACGGTCACGCTTTTCCCGCTGGGATCCAACTCGGTGGAGAGCACGTCTCCCACGGGCACGCCCGCCATCAAAACAACCGCGCCGGGAATGATGCCGCCGACATTTTCGGTTTTCAGGCGCAAGGCATAGGTGGGAACGAACAGTGAGGCGCCTTTGCTGAATTTCATGACCAGCGCAGCCAAAAAAAACAGGCTGATGAAAACAAAGACACCGACTTTCCATTCCAACCGCGATTTGCTCATATCAAAAATAATGGTCTTTGGGGTCTGAAATCCCGTTCACGAACCGGTGCACGACCGGGTCGGCGGACTGGAACAGTTCTTCGGGCGTGCCGCTGGCATGGATGCGGCCATTGTTCAGCATCAAAACACGCTGGCCAACGCGGCGGGTGCTCCGCATGTCATGGGTCACCACAACCGAAGTGACCTTGAGTCGTTCGCAAACCCGCAAAATGAGCTGGTCAATGCTGTCGGCCACTATGGGATCGAGTCCGGTGGTCGGCTCATCGTACAGCACGATCTCCGGCCGGTAAATGATGGCCCGGGCCAAGCCGACCCGCTTGCGCATGCCGCCGGAGAGTTCGGCCGGCTTCTTTTGTTGCGTGCCGGGCAGTTCGACCATTTCCAGGGCCTCCGCCACGCGCTCGGCAATCTCATGTTCAGCCAACGCTCGTTCGCGCCGTAAGACGAAGGCGATGTTCTCCGCCACCGTAAGCGAGTCAAACAGAGCCGCACTCTGAAAGAGCATGCCGAATCTGCGGCGCACTTTCAGCAATTCCCGCTCGTTCATCCGGGCGATGTTCTGGCCGGCGATCCGGACTTCGCCCTCGTCCGGGGTAATAAGCCCAATCAGAAGCTTTAGCAAGATGCTTTTGCCGCCGCCGCTGCGCCCAATGATGACGACCGATTCGCCGGGTTCGATGCAAAAGCTGACCCCATCGAGCACGCGATGCGCGCCGAAGCTTTTTTTCAAGTCTCGCACCTCAATCATGGCAACAAGAGCCGGGTCAAGAGCAACGTCAGGAAAAAATTGCTCATCAGGATGGCCATCGAGGAATAGACCACCGCTTCGGTGGTGGCCTTGCCCACGCCCTCCGCCCCTTCACGGCAATTCAGTCCTTTGTCGCAACTGATCACGGCGATGAGGCCGCCAAAAACGGTGGCCTTGATAATGCCCATGATCACATCCTGTGCGTGGCTGTAGCGGATCATGTTGGCCCAGGCATAGGTTGCGTCCATGCCCAGAAGGTGAACGCCCACAACGTAGCTGGCGGCGATGCCAATGACGACGGCTTCCGCCGTCAATAAGGGCAAAGCCACCACGGTGGCCAAGAGCCTCGGCACGACCAGATAATCGATCGGGTGCGTGGCCAGAGTGCGCAAGGCGTCGATCTGCTCGGTCACGCGCATGGTTCCCAACTCGGCCGCCATGGCTGCTCCCACCCGGCCGGCGACCATCAAACCGGTCAGCACCGGGCCTAACTCGCTGCTCATGGAAATACTCACCACCGCCAGCGTGGCGGTGTCCATCTTCACCTTGTGAAACTGGAAGTAGGTCTGGGCGCAAAGAACCATGCCGGTAAATGCGCCGGTGATGAGGACGACGGATTGCGACTTCGCGCCGATGAAATAGAGCTGGTAGAGAAGATCGTTCCAGCTCGGTTTATGTCTGAAAATGGATTGAACCGATTCGACGAACAACAAGGCGACACGTCCCAACCCCTGCAACCCTTCCGTCATCCATTTTTGAGCCAGTTCCTTCATTTTGCGGGAGGAATTCTATCAGCCCCGGCGGAGGCGGCCAGTTTATAAATACCGATGGCACATGAGCTTGCCGGGGAACTGCGTCGGGCCAGCGAGGCAATTTGGCCCTATTCACGAGCACCGGGGTTAGCCGGAGAGAGCCCCTTCGGCAGCCGCGTTTTGAACGAAAACCAGTTTGCCGTTTTCCACGGTGACCTGAATCGGGATGGATTCCAGGAATTTCCCTTTCAGAATTTCCTCGGCCAAGGGATCTTCCAAATTGCGCTCCACCGCCCGGCGCATGGGGCGAGCCCCGTAAATCGGGTCGTAACCTTTCTCGACCAGGAAATCCTTGGCGCTGGCATCGAGTTCAAGCTGGATGTTTTTCCCTTTCAATCGATCGACCACTTTCGAGATTTCCAGACCCAGAATCTGAATCAAATCCGGCCTGTTCAACGAGCGAAAGACGATGACATCATCCAGACGATTGAGAAACTCCGGACGAAAGGCCTTCTTGGATTCATCCAGGATTTTCTCTTTCATTTTCTCGTAGCTGTGTTCCTCGCTGCCCACCGTAAAACCGATGCTGGTTTGTTTGCGGATCGCTTCGGCCCCGACGTTGGACGTCAGCAGCACGATGGTGTTGCGGAAATCAACCGCCCGCCCCACGTTATCGGTCAGTTTTCCTTCCTCGAGAATCTGCAGCAGTATGTTCATCACATCCGGGTGAGCCTTTTCGATTTCGTCGAACAGGACCACCGAGTAGGGCCGGCGCCGCACCTGTTCGGTGAGCTGGCCGCCTTCTTCATAGCCGACATAACCGGGAGGGGAACCCACCAGCCGTGAGACCGTGAATTTCTCCATGTATTCACTCATGTCGAGCTGGATGAGCGATTTGGCATCGCCAAACATGTGCTCGGCCAGGCATTTGGCCAGCAGCGTCTTGCCCACGCCGGTGGGGCCCAGCAGCGCAAAGGTTCCGATGGGCCGCTTGGGATCCTTCAAGTCCGCGCGTGACCGGCGCAACGCCTTGCACAGCGCGGTCACAGCCTCGCGTTGTCCGACCACTACCTTCGCCAAGTCCTCTTCCATGGCCAGGAGTCTTCGCGCTTCGACCTGCTCCATGCGCTTGAGCGGAATGCCGGTCCACTTGGCGACCACCTGCAAAATGTCATCTTCACCCACCGGAACGCGCTTTTCTTCGCGGGTTGCTTTCCATTGGTTCAGAACGGCCTCCAGCTTTTCCTTGGCCTGCTTTTCCTTGTCCCGCATGGCGGCGGCCCCTTCAAAATCTTGATCTTTGATGGCGCGCTCCTTGCGGACTTTGATCTCTTCAATTTCGCCTTCGAGCTGTTTCACGTCCGGCGGACGCGTCATCGCGCCGATGCGGGCGCGCGAACCCGCTTCATCCATCAGGTCGATGGCTTTATCCGGCAGATAACGGCCGGTCAGGTAACGATCGGAGAGCCGGACCGCCGACTCCAGGGCTTTGGCGGTGAACTCAACCTTATGGTGGTCCTCGTACTTTTGTCTCAGCCCCTGCAATATTAGAACGGCCTCCTCGACCGAGGGAGCTTCGACCTTGACACTTTGAAAGCGCCGTTCCAGGGCGGCGTCCTTCTCGATGTACTTGCGGTATTCATTCAGAGTGGTCGCTCCGATGCACTGCATTTCACCGCGGCTGAGAGCGGGTTTGATGATGTTGGAGGCGTCCATGGTGCCTTCGGCCGAGCCGGCCCCGACAATCGTGTGCATCTCGTCGATGAACAGAATGACGTTTTTGGCGCGTCGGATTTCGTCCATGACGGCCTTGATCCGCTCCTCGAACTGGCCGCGGTACTTGGTTCCGGCCACCATCAAGGCCAGATCGAGGGTGATGACCTTCTTATCGCGCAACAACTCCGGGACGTTGCCCTTGGCAATTTCCTGGGCCAAGCCTTCAACAATGGCGGTTTTGCCAACGCCGGCTTCACCCAGCAACACGGGGTTGTTCTTGGTGCGGCGGCAGAGGATTTGAATGACCCGTTCAATCTCGTTCTTGCGGCCGATGACGGGGTCCATTTCCCCTTTGCGGGCGATCTCGGTCAAGTCGCGCCCGAAGGCTTTAAGGGCGGGGGTCTTGACTTCGCCTTTCTTTTCGGGGGCTTTTTCCGAGCCCTCGCCGGCCGGGGCTTCTTCAGACGCATTGAAATTTGGGTCCAACTCTTTCAGGATTTCGGCGCGGGTTTGATCGATATCCACGTCCATGTTTTTGAGGACGCGAGCGGCGACACCATCCCCTTCCTTCAACAGACCCAGCAGGATATGCTCCGTGCCGACGTAGGTATGGTTGAGGACCTTGGCTTCTTTGGCAGCCAGGGACAGGACCTTCTTGACCCGAGGGGTGTAAGGAATATTGCCGATCATCTTTTGATCGGGGCCGGTCCCGACCAGCTTCTCGACTTCCATGCGGACGGTGTCGAGATCGAGGCCGATTTTCTGAAGGACATTGACGGCCACGCCCTGGCCAAGCTTGATCAGACCGAGGAGGAGATGTTCCGTGCCGACGAAATTATGGTTAAAGCGGTCCGCCTCCTTCCGTGCCAGGGCCAGCACCTGCTGGGCACGGGGGGTGAAATTGTTCATGGTTTCGTCGCTCATAAATCAAAGTGCCTCAACATCCTATTATTCGCCGGGTTTGTCCAGTTTCGAACTGCGCGAGCCCATGGCCCCCGGATTGGGGCGGCTGACCTGGCGCAAGCGCTCACGCAACATGTCCGATCGCAACAGATCGCGCTCCTCGGCCGACAGCTTTTCGGAATAGCGCCTCTGCAAGTGAGCCGGCTGAGTGACAATAAACAACTCATCGACCAGAAACCGTTCTGTTCCGGCAAACAAGCTCAAATCCACGCCCAGCCGCATCAAGGAAAGCAAATTCATCGTTTCCTTGGACGAGATGCTATGGGCATTGGCCAGGATTCCGTAGGCCCGGCCAATGTGGTTCAAAACCATCTTGGATTTCTTTTCCATCAATGAAGCTCGGGCATTTTCTTCATGCTCGATCAATTGAGCCAGCACTTTGTTCAATCGTTCCACGATGTCGGCTTCGGTTTCACCCAGGGTCATTTGATTGGAAACCTGGAAGATGTTGCCCAGCGCTTCGGTGCCTTCCCCATAAAGACCCCGCACGGCCAGGCCCAGCTTGTTGACCGCCTGCACGATTTGATTGATCTGCTCGCTCAAGACCAAGGCCGGCAAATGCAGCATGGCGCTGACGCGGATGCCGGTGCCCAAGTTGGTGGGACAGGCCGTCAAGTAACCCAGGTCGGACGAAAACGCATAATCCAGCTTCTTCTCCAGCTCGGAATCAATGTGGTCGATGGCCTGCCAGCATTCTTTGATTTGCAGGCCCGGGCGCAACGCTTGCATCCGCATGTGGTCTTCCTCGTTGATCATGACGCAAAGCGATTCCTCCTTGTTCAGGACCAATCCGCTGCCGGCATTCTTGGCGGCATGCTCGCGGCTGATCAGGTGGCGTTCCACCAGGATTTGCTTGTCGAGGGCCGTAAAGCTGTCCATCGATTCGGAAAAGGCCTCCGTCATTTCGGGCAGGGATTCCACCGCCGGACGGATCAATTCCAGGGCTTTGATTCGCTCCGGCCTTTTGGCGTGGCCTGGAAAAGAGAGTCCTTTCAGATTACGGGCTAATCGCACCCGGCTGGTCAGAACAATCTGATCGTGCGGGCCTGCCCGGCGGCTGGCGACGGCAGGCGAGCTGAGAAAATCGTGGAGGTTCATGCCTGACTGGGTTTCAACTCAGTGATCCGGCCTTTGACTTGCTTGAGTTCGTCGCGCAACGTCGCCGCCTCTTCAAAATCTTCATCCGTAATGGCTTTTTCCAATTTCTTCTGCAATACCTTTAGCTTTTCGGTTAAGTCCTGGGAGTGCCGCAACTGGTGCGGTACCTTGCCGATATGCCGGGTGCCTTTGTGCATGGATTTGAGCAAGCCTTCCAGGCCGTCGGCAAAGGTCCGGTAGCATTCCGCGCAGCCCAGCCGGCCGGCCTTCTTGAAATCGGCCTGGGTGAAACCACAGTGCGGGCATTTCAGGTCTGTGCCGGAGGCCGCCTGCTCCATTTCCTGGGCTGCCCCCAATCCCAGCAGCAGGTCCGCCAGCGAAAACCCCGTCGGATCATCCACTCCCTTGGCCTTGGAACAGGCCTCGCACAGATCGACCTTCTTCGTCTTCCCTTCCACCATCTGGGTCAGATGCACGGTCGCCACATTCTGTTTGCAAATGTCGCAGAGCATATCTTCTCGTCTCGTTCTATATCGGCTGGCCGGGAATTTTAGTCAAGGCGCGCCGCGTCTCTGATGAGCAGGTTCGCGCGCAGCCTTCGCGCGCCACGCCACGCCGGGTGGTGTTGCCAGGAAGCGCAGCTCACGCATAAATCGGCTCGCCGGAGACTTTGGTCAAACCATGATATTCTTGCACTAAATTTTTTGTGATCGGACCCGGTCTGCCGGAGCCGATGACCCGGCCGTCAATCTTCACCACGGGAATGACTTCGGCGCCCGTGCCGGTCAGGAAACACTCGTCCGCGTTAAACAAATCGTAGCGTGTCAAGTTCGGCTCGGTCACCGTTAATCCCGCTTCCCGGGCCAGCTCGATCACCACCCCGCGCGTAATCCCATAAAGAGCGCCGGCGGAGAGAGGCGGGGTGCATAGTTGACCGGCCTTGACGATAAACAAATTGTCCCCGGTGCATTCGGCGACAAATCCTTCCGCATTGAGCATGATGGCTTCCTCGCAGCCGCCGTTGTTCGCTTCGATCTTGGCCAGAATGTTGTTCAGGTAATTCAACGATTTGATGGCCGGATTCAAGGCGCTGTGCAGATTGCGGGTCGTCGGCACCGTGATAATCTCCAAGCCTTTTTCGTAAAGGTGCGGAGGATAAAGCTGGATCTTATCGGCGATGATGATCACCGAGGGCCGCCGGCATTTGTTCGGATTCAATCCCAGCGTGCCGACGCCCCGCGTGACGAGCAGCCGGATGTAACCGTCCTGAATGCGATTTCGCCGGCAGGTCGCCAGCACGGCTTCCATGACTTGGCCGTGGGTCATGGGAATCTTCAACAAAATGGCTTTGGCCGAATAGAACAGCCGGTCAATATGCTCTTTCAATCTGAACACCCGGCCGTGATAGGCGCGAATGCCTTCGAAGATTCCGTCCCCGTACAGCAGCCCGTGGTCAAACACGGAAATCTTCGCGTTCGTCTCGCCGTAATAATTGCCGTCAATGTAAATTTTCATGATGTGCCACTGCGCCAGACTACGTGAAACCCCATTGCGCACGCAACCCTTAAGGCATGCGCCGCCGACAGAGCGGTGCATTCACGAGTTGTCGGAGCGCCGGCTTGCAGCCGGCTTCGCGTGTTCGCCACACCAGGCAGGCCAATCGGCATCCAAAACCGGCTGCAAGCCTGCGCTCCGTGAATGCGGCCTTTCCGAGCATCGCCAACTCGCGGATGCGCTGCCGACAAAGAGTCCTGCTGAGGACGAGTCTCAAAGCCGCCCCGCAGAGGAGTCAGGCCGGCTCCTGAATTTGCCCGTCCACCAGATCAATCACACGAGGCGCGCGCACGGCCACCCTGGCATCGTGTGTGGCAATGATCAGCGTCGTGTTCCTCTCCGCCCGCAAGGTGCAAAGCAGCTCGATGATTTCCTCGCCGGTGTGGGAGTCGAGATTGCCGGTCGGTTCATCGGCCAAGACGAGCTCCGGGTTGTTGATCAAAGACCGGGCGATGGCCACCCGCTGTTGCTCACCACCGGAAAGTTCCGCCGGCAGATGCTCCATTCTTCCAGCTAGGCCAACCCGTTCCAGCAAGTGGCGTCCGTTGGCTTCCGCTTGCGCGGCATCCAATCGCGCCATTCGGGCGGGCAGACAGACATTTTCCAAAGCGTCCAATTCAGGCAAAAGATGATACGCCTGAAAAATCAAGCCGATCTTGAGGTTTCTAAACCGGGCCAGTGCCCCGGCCGAGAGTCTGGCCAAACTCTGGCCTGCAAACCAGATTTCCCCCTTGCTCGGGAGGTCCAATCCTCCCAGCAAATGGAGCAAGGTGCTTTTGCCGGCTCCGGATGCTCCGCGCAGGGCCTGGAAATCGCCGCGCGGCACAGTGAGGTTGACCTCGCGCAAGACTTCCAAAGACCGCTTGCCCAACGCGTAGGTCTTGCTCAGGCCGCGAGCGATCAACAGTTCTTCGCCAACTTTTCCGTCGTGCTCACTCATGGCGCAAAGCCTCTACCGGTTTCAGCCGCCCGGCATTCCAGGCCGGCAACAGTCCCGCCAAAAGACAAATCACCAGCGATCCGCCGCAGATCACGGCAATATCCACGGGATCAATCAAGGCCGGCAATTCCGCGAAGTTGTAGATTCGGGCGGGAAAAAGCTCGAATCCGGTCCAGCGATTCATCAACCGCAGAAATTCGTTCCGATAGGACACCGCCAGCATGCCGAGGCCGAAACCGCTCAAGACACCGAGCAGGCCGACCACCAGGCTTTGGCTCAGAAACAGCCATACGATCTGGCCGCTGGTTCCACCGAGGGCTTTGAGAACGCCGATCTCCCTGGTCTTTTGCACCACAAAGGTGATCAACGCGCTGGTGATGCCAAAGGCCGCCACGATCACGATGAAAAACAGCAGGTAAAACATGACGTTCTTCTCCACGATCAAGGCATCGAGAAAAACCGAATTCTCTTCCGCCCAGGTCTTGATGACCAGATCATGGCCCAGAGTGGCGCGCAACTCGCCTCGCACCTTTTCCGCTTGGTAAGGGTCCTTTAACATCACCATCAAGCCGTGAACCGAATCCTCCAGGTCGTGCAAGTCCTGGGCGTTGGCCAGCGACGTGACGATGAATGACGCGTTGTATTCGTAATAGCCGACGTCGAAAATACCCGCCACCACGTAATCATCCGGCAAAACGCCTTCCGCATTGTCCTGGCTGCGAGTTTCCTTCATCTTGCGCAAGTCCCTCGGCGAATAAATCCCCAAAGGATCCCCCACTCGCAAACCGAGACTGTCCGCCACGCCCCGCCCCACGATCACCCGGTTGCCCCGCACGTCGAAGCTCCCTTGAACCACGCTCTTGGGAACGATGCTGACCTTTTCCTCGAGCTTCGGATCAACCCCACGCACCCATTGCGCCAGGAATGCGGATTCGCCCGATTCCGGCTGCGTCTCGACCAGGACCTGCCCAAACACAAAAGGGGCCACGCCTCTGACCTCCGGGTGCGACGCAATACGTTCCGCCAGCTTTTCATAATTGTGCAGCCTCCCCTGGCGCTGGCCGATGCGCAGGTGTGCATTGAAGCCAAGTATTTTGTCCCGCAATTCACGGTCAAAACCGCTCATGACGCTGATCACGATGATCAACACCGCCACGCCCAGCATGACGCCGATGATCGAAATCAGCGTAATCATCGAGACAAACGTGCGCTTGGGCCGCAGATATCGCAGGGCCAGCAGCAGTTCAAAGGGCAACCGTGACATGGGTGGAAACTAGTCAGGGCCACCGCCGCGCGCAAGGTTTTCAGGTGAAGGAACAAGTCAGTGGGTGGTTGGGCGAGGTATTCACCGGCGTCAGCCCGGCAGGGCGAAAGACAATAGCCCACCGATTCATCGGTGGGACGGGCGGGAAAAGGCAACAAGTCCCGTTCGGGACGAAAGAAACGGCCTTCGAGTGCTTCGGCGTTCTATCGTCCCTGGCGGGACGTGTCCTGCCACGGCTTGGCCTCCCAGCGTTGAAACGCTGGGCTACGGTTTTTCGCCCTGCCGGGCTGATAAATCCTCGGCGTCACTGCGGCGGAAGCTGGGCGAGTTGCTCGCGCAGCCAGGCGATGTCGCTGCGCCAAGTGGCATTGGTGGGGTCCAGCTTCGTCAGGCGCTCGCCGATGGCCAGAGCGGCGGTGAACTCGCGTCGGGCGCTGGCCGTGTCGCCCGCCTTGACCGCCACCTCCCCCAGGTTGATGCACGACACCGCCAAGTCCCGCTGCCACTGGGCGTTAGTCGGATCGCCCGCCGCCAGCTTCGCGCGAATCGTCCGGCTCTGTTCGTAACTGGCCCGCGCGCCGGCTAGGTCCCCTTGCGCCAACTGCACGTCGCTCAGCTTGTTCAGGCTCACGCTCAAGTCCCGCTGCCACCCGGCGTTGGTCGGATCGCCCGCCGCCAGCTTCTCGCGAATCGTCCGGCTCTGCTCGTAACTGGCCCGCGCCCCGGCCAGGTCCCCTTGCGCCAACTGCACGTTGCCCAGCTTGTTCAGGCTCACGCTCAAGTCCCGCTGCCACTGAGCGTTGGTCGGATCGCCCGCCGCCAGCTTCTCGGCAATCATCAAGTCCTGCTCGTAACTGGCCCGCGCCCCGGCCAGGTCCCCTTGCGCCAACTGCACGTTG
>ERZ1292640.955-Hain-H43-02um-R1-955-length-23908-cov-7_pt1 | contig 23908 bp, 14 predicted proteins | sample MGYA00564404_ERZ1292640 | MGnify/ENA primary metagenome ERZ1292640 (study PRJEB36523, sample SAMEA6512636) | groundwater metagenome | collected 2019-01-08 | study: AquaDiva: Metagenomics assemblies of 32 groundwater samples
AGTTTCACGTCCGCAGCATTGTAAATCGCGTCCACCATTTTGCGCGTCGGCAGCGTGGCACCGAGATGGTCGGCGATGCGTTGGGCAGTGCCGGGCGTCATCGGCGTGAGAAAAGAGTCGTCGTCTGTGCCGACGCAGAGGTAATCGGTCGTGGCGAAGAACGTGGCGGTATTTGTCTTTCCGTCGGTGACGTTTGTGACCGTGACCGGACAAGGGCGTCGCAGGGCCTTTGGCACGTTGCCCGCCAGGATTTCGGTGAGGATCACTTGTTCGCGTTCGATGGCGGCGAGTGGCTTGAGGCGTTCGACAAAGTCACGCCCGGAAGGCGCGTTTATTGCGCGCTCGGGCAGGGGGAGGGTTTGCGCTCCGGCAAGAGTGCTGGCGGCAATCGCGCCAAGGATGACGGCGCGGGCGATGAGTTGGCTGATCACGCGGACGATGCGTTCGGGATCGTTGGTGCGGTGTGGGTCGCTGATGATGGCGCAGTGTTTGTCGGCGCTCACCTGGCATTGGTCAATCACCCATTCGGGCGCGGAAAGGTTGCCAAGACGGCACACAAAGGTTTCGGGCGGGATGCCTTCCAGCGTCAGAAATTCGTTGTAGATGAGCACGGACTTGTCTTTGGAGAGACGCATCTCTTCCATACGCCGTTCAGACCTTTTCCAAGAGCTTCTTCCACGCCTGACGATGCCGTGGCTGTGTATTCCACTTGTCAAGGTGCTCGCCGACTTTGCGCAGAAATGTGGTTCGAATCGCCTCGCCGCCCAGCGCCAAAACGCTCCGAGCCAAATCGAAGAAGTCGAACACGTAAAGATTCTGCCCGGCAGTGAAGGCGCGTGACACGCGCTCGCTGACGGCACTCTGGTCGTCCGTTTGCACGCCCGGCGCGGTGAAGAGAATGTCCTTGATGGCTCGGTGTCGGGACTTTTGCAGTGTTCCTTCCACATCGGTCAAGGTCAGCGTGCGGTCTTTGACTTCGACTGCCAATACGATGCGGCCTTCCTCACTGACGCATTCAAGATCGGCCGCCTGGCCCGTGGCTTCGTCGCTGGCATTGATTCGTGCGCGGTTGACGGTTGCGAAGAGCTTGAAATGAATGCCGATGGCGTCGAAGAGCGCGCCACTCAGAGCCAATGCACGGTCGCCTCCAGAACGTTCGCGCAGAAATTCCTCCGCCAGGGCAAGCGTGCTTTCCAAGCTGATGCGTGGCGGTATCGGGTAACTGAAGGTGAGCGTTCGCTGCCGCCGATACATTTCCAGCAGAACTTGGCGAAAGACCTTTTCGGTAAAGGCGGGTTGGTTCTGCGACTCCACCTGTTCAAGGATGTCCACGAGTCTGTTCCATCCGGGCACGTCCTTCTTGCTGCGGTCGTCGCGGAACATCCGGGGCTGGCGCATCGGCTTGCTCACGTACGGGTCGGAAGAGTCGCCGAGAATGCCCTCCTGCCGTCGGTTGAATTCGCAGACGACTTTACTGCCGAGGCTGCGGGCGTCCCATGCGGTCGGGTCGGAGCCGTCGCCGCGTTGGAGCTTCAGGCTATCCACCGCCGGATTCGTCATTTTCCCGAGGAGTTGGATCGACAGACAGAAGCGATAGGTGACGAGGCGGTGGTTGACCGAGTCCGCAACAGCCCGGCAAAACACAGCGTCGGAAACGTAGTTGTGTTGAGGCTGCGCCGTAACGTCGGCGATGACCCTTTGCCATGCAGTTTCCAGAATCTGTGCGGCCCGCTCGAAATCCAGGCCTGTGGGCCGGTTACCTTTTGGCATAGGCGCGCGCGCGTTTGGGGGCTGGCCGGTCGAGAAGATACAGATTCCCCTCTTCAGCAGTTGCGGATGGCAGCGGCGGTGCCTTCGGATCGTAGTTCAGCCAGACTGATTCTGTCCGCTCACCCTTCGTGGAGTGGCAAAGCCGCGGGTCCGCATCCACACGCTGCCAGTCGCGATAGAACCTGTCCATGAGCGGGCAACGGTAGCTGGAAAGGGCAACGGCCCCGCGCACGGAATGCAGCAACTCCGCAAGCGCTTCGTGCTCCTGGTCGCTCATTTCGTAGCCGTAGGCTTTGGCGTCGCCGCGGGATTCGTGAGGATACGGCGGGTCGCAGTAGAACAAGGTCTGCGGCGAATCGTAGCGGAGGACGATTTCGCCGGCAGGCACGTTTTCAATCTGCACTCGCTGGAGTCGCTGGACGATTTCAGGCAATCCTTCGACGCTGCCGAGCCACCGCGAAACGGCGCCTGCCATCCCGGCGCGAGACGTGAGAACGCAGTGGGCCCAGCGCCCTTCCGAACTGGTCTGCGCCAGGCCCGTGCGCGTCTGGCGCGCCCGAACGAAGAAACGGCGGGCTCGCTCCAAATCCGACAAGCTGGATTCGGGAGTCAGGGCCTTGACCAACTCCTGCCGTGAAAAAGGAGTGAGGGCGATGGCGCGAATCAACTTGTCGCCATCGTCACGGAGGCACTCGAAAAAGTTGACCACCTCACCGTCGAGGTCGTTGTAGGTTTCGACTGGCGCAGGCGGTCGGTTAATCAGCACGGCCGCTGAACCACCGAACGGCTCACAGAAATGGGTGAAGTGCGTGGGCAGCAGAGGCAGGATGAAATCGAGATGGGAAAACTTCCCGCCGTAGTAGCCAAACGCAATCATCTTGCTGCGCCGCTCCCTGGCGCGCGGGACGAGACGGCGCGCGTTGATTCTGTAAACGGTTGAGCCGACATTCACCAAGGAAGGCTTTCCATTCCCGTTCTGTTGCGCGGCTGGCGTTTTGGCATTTACTTTCATTCCCACTGTCATGGTGAGGATGTGTTCTCAGTTACGCCGAAGCAAGCGAAGATTGTTCACATCCGTCTGATGGGGTTCGGCCAGTTGGCCCCAGCTTTTGACCGCGAAGCGCACGATGGACGGCGGCACACAGACGATGCCCAGCGTGTCGGTCACTTTCACGCAGAATCCCTGGAAGGATTTCTCAGAGACGGTGTTCAGGAATTGCTACTTTTGCGAAAATTCGGAATTCTCAGATCGACACCGCACCCTCACCCGCAGTGGGAGAGAGGGCCTGCCGACCCCGACCCGCGCGACGCGGGTGCTACCCCCTTCCCCGGTCGGGGCGGAGAGGGAACGGACGGGCTTGTGCCGATCCACCCTGGCCAGTTCTCAAAGCGCGCCTTCCACAAACCATCGCCGCATCCGCGGCACGAACCGTGCCTCGCGCACTGCCGAGCCGCTTCTTTGCATCACCCTGACTCGGGCTTTCCAGGCCGGTTCGGCGGCCACCAGAAGCGCATCCAGGTGCGGGATGACGCGGATTTCGTGGCGCTGTACCTGGTCATGGCGGCGGCGTTGGTGTTCGGACCGGGCGGCCGCCAGCCGCTCTTCCAGTTTGATTTTCGCGTTTTCCTTGGAGGCTCGCGCCTGCCGCGCGGCCAGTTCCTGCTCGTAATGTTCGAAGTAAGTGTCAACGCGGTCGAGTTCGCGCCGCAGATACGTTTCCTGGCGGTGGCGAATGGCCGCCAAATCGGCCGCCAGTTCTTCGGCCAAGGCGGCCTTAAACCAAGTCTGCCAGAGGGCCAGGTCGCACGCCGGCCAGGGAATTTCTGCCGTCGGTTCACTGGCCGCCTGGCTGAAATCGAGACTGGCCGCCAGTGAATCCTCGCGCTGTCCGTCCTGGAGAGAAAGAGCGAGACGATGCAGTGACCAGTGCTGATCGATGGCCTGGATTTCACAGCGGACCAGCAGCAGCAGCGAAAAATGCCAGGCAGCTACAAAGGCGCTTTCCTGTTGCCAGCGGAGCGTGCCTGGCATTTGCAAAAGCCAGAGTTTTTCGGCCACCGTCGGCGCCGGCGGTTTGGGAGTCTCGAACGGCTGCAGGCAAGCGCGCTGGAGCGGCACCGGAGATGGCCGCAGCATTTCGGCCAGATGAAACGTCAGCGGGCAGCCTGGAAACACTTCTTTGCCAGCCTGCCGGGGAGCGGTGTCGCCCGGCGCCGGAAAGGAAAGTTCCGTTTCCAGCAGCGCGCCGTCGGCATTCCAGAGTTTTGCCGCCGCTCCTTCCGCAACGACTTGCAGGCGGTCATGCCAGGTCCGCTCGCCGATGGCGCCCAAGTGTTCCAGGCTTTCCTGGAAGAAGTCGATCAAGGCGGCGGGATCGTGGGGCAGACGAGCGAGTTTCATGCGGCTAAACGCAAAGACACAGAGATGCAATGACGCAGAGGCGCAGAGGCGCAGAGGCGCAGGGAGAATAAACTCAGGCTTTGGCCCTTTCCGACTTTGCCCCTCTGCACCTTTGTGTTCATTTCGAAGTTGTCAGAGGCCATTGACGACTCGGTAAATGCCGTTCTTCACATTCTTTCATAGGGCCTTTTGTTTATCGCAAGGACGCAAGGGCGCCCAGGCGGAAAATTTTTCTCCGTTCTAATTCTCTTTGCGTCTCTGCGTCTCTGCGTTAAAACGGAGCTCATAGCGATTCGTAATCCTTGGCGAAAAGGGTTTCGTCGAGTTGCTTGACCTGAGCATAGCTCTCACGCGCGGCGGCGAGTTCTTCGCCCAGGGATTGGAGCGATTCAGCCACGCGGCCTTCCCCATCGCGCCAGCGGCGAAAGATTTCTTCCGCGAATTCGTCGCTGCTGAAACGGTCGCCCAAAATCAGGCCGGTTTCGCCGACCACCAATTCGAACAAGTTCAGTTTTTCCTGGAGAATCTGCAGCAAGTGTTCCTGGAGGGAGTGAGTCTGCACAAAATTGTAAATGCGCACCGGATGCTGTTGTCCAATGCGATGCAGGCGTCCGATGCGCTGTTCGATCTCCATCGGGTTCCACGGCAGGTCGAAGTTCACCAGCCGATGGCAGAACTGGAGATTGCGCCCTTCCGTCCCGCTGTGCGTCAGCAACAACGCGCCGCCCTGCCGTCGGAACTCCGCCGTGAGGGGTTGGCGTTCCGGCGCCGGTGTCTGGCCATTGATCACCCAGGCCGGCACCTGCATGGCCTGCAAGTATTTGGCCAGCGCTGACTGGGTCTGGAGAAATTGCGTGAAGACAACCACCCCGCCTTCGCCCTGGGTAAGCGGAACCAGCAGGCGGCATTTTTTCTCCCAGCTCGATTCCAGCCGGGCCTGTTCCTGCCAGGCCTTGGCCGCGGCTCGATCGGGAAACGATTCGAGGGCCTCGCGCCAGGCGGCGGGGCTGCTGCCGGCGGTTTGCAGCAGCAGGCGTCCCCACAGGCTGGACCGGCTGGCGCTCAGCCGGGAAAGCTCCTTGCGAAACTCTGTCTCCCATTGCTGCCAGAATCGGCCTTCGGCTGCGTCGGGCTCAAACAGCACCGTCTCCGCGTGGCGCGGCGGCAATTGGATGCCGGCGTTGGCGCGTGTGTTCCGAATCATGACCTGGCCGAGCAACCGGCGCAATTCCTCCGGCTCCTTCGGTTGGTGAGGACGTTTTTTGTCGATGTACCGATCGCGAAATTCCTTGGGCGACGGAAACTGGCCGGGCTGCAGGAGCGTGACCAGGTTGTAGAGGTCTTCGAGCGAATTCTGGACGGGGGTGGCGCTGAGCAGGAGCAGGAATTGACGCGGCAGAGCGTTGACCGCCTGCCAGGCTTGCGAGGCGCGATTGCGCAGGTAATGGGCCTCGTCGATCACCAGCAGGTCCCAGTGCACCGTCTGCGCCAGCGCCAGATGGGCCGGTTGCTTGAGCGTATGGAGCGAGGCGACCAGGCCGACGCTTTGCTGCCAAAAAGCCGCCGGGTCGGAGCGGAACGCCGGTTGATTCGTGGTGAGGGTGTTCAGATGAAACTTCTCCTGCAACTCCTCTTCCCATTGGTCCACCAACGAGGGCACGGTGAGCACGAGAAAGCGTTTGATCATGCCGCGCGTCAAGTATTCCTTGATGACCAGGCCGGCTTCGATCGTTTTGCCCAGGCCCACTTCATCCGAGAGCAAGGCTCGCCCGCGCAAGGGACCGATGACGCGCAAGGCGGCGCGAATCTGATGCTCCAGCCGCTCGATCTGGCAATAGGGCAGCGCCAGCAAATCGTCCGCCTGGTTGGAAACCCACCACAGCGAAGCGCGTTCGAGCAGAAAATAAGAGCGCAGATTCGTCAGCGGCAGCATCGTTTCCTGAAGCTGCCACGAGGGCAGGTCGATATGCACGGGGACGGGCGGCAGAGGCGCGCGCGGCGGCGGCGCCACGGCCGGGACGGATTCAGCGGCTTTGCCCTGGGCTTGCTGATGAGCGCGCCGGACCAGTTCGCGGCGATGGCTGGCCTCTCTCCGGCGTTGCTCCGCCTCGCGCATCCGCCTCGCCCGCTCCGCGCGGATTTTTTCTTCCTTCTGGGTGCGCCGCTGTTCACGGCGCAATTCGTGTTCCAGCAAGAAAGCGCCGGGTTCACTCATGATTTCGGCCAAAGGACTGAATTGGGAGCGCAGTTCCATCGCCATCTGCGCGATGTTGTCCTCCAGCCAGGTCCACGCGGACCGGTACGGCGGCAGGTCCAGGGCAACCCAGCGCCCCGTCTTCGGCTTGGCAGGAGAATGATCGACCGGAATCATGCCAAGGCCAATGGCCGAAGCATGAACCGGAAACCGTCTTTTGAATTGATTCAGCCGCGAGCGAATGGTTGTCCGGAGGAGCGAACATTTCATGTGCGGGCCGCCAAAGCCGGGACTGAGTTCCCAAGTGAGTTCATTCAGCCCCGTGCAGCGAATGCTCAATTCGGCCGCCGGAATGTTGGTCCGCGTATCCGTCCATTCCAGATGAATCCGGTTCCCGGGATAATCCAGGGTCATGAAGAGATCGTAGGGCGATTCTTCTTCGTCCTCGCCAAACAATTCCAGTTCGTCGGAGTCGCGTTTCATCGGTTTTCGGTTGCTGGGTCCGGATTCTGGCGGCACCAAGACTGGCAAGTCAAGGCAAGGTCATGCGGGCTCTAACCCGGACCGGGTTGGTGTCCACCTGCCGGCGGCGCCTGTGCGGTGCGGCCTTGAACCGATGAACCGTAGCAGCCGACGTGAGGCTCCGACCTCCATCCTCAGAGATATGAGCTTGCCGGTGAACCTCCCGATGAAGAGGTCAAAAAACGGTCGCAGCAGAGGCCACGCGTCATCCGGCCTGGGCTGGCAGACTTTTGACCTGAATCAATGCCAAACGCCTCGGCTTGGGGCGAACTGATCTCCGGATCGACGGATCAACTATGCAAAAGCGACGGTGTCAACTGTTAAGCCTGTTTCCGGCCTCGTGCCTTTTCGGCGTTGGATTCGCGTTCTTCGCCGCCGCTCACACGCTGCCGATCAGCTATTTGACGGTGGTTCCTGACGAGGAGTACGTGCATCTGGAGTTGGTGCTCAATCCGTTCGAACTGAGTTTCTTTTCCGAAATCGACCGCAATAAGAACGCGCGGCTCGACCCAGCGGAAATCGAGAATCGGGAGGCCAACCTCTGCGGCCGCATTCTGGATTGCCTCAAGCTGCGCGTGAACGGAACACTTGTGCCGGCCGAGATTGCCGGGTTCACCCCGGACCTGGACAGTCATCACGCCACCCTGCGCGCTCACTATCGCGTCGATGCCCGGCGGTTGCCACTGGCCATCGAATCGAAATTGGCCGCGCTCACCAGCGGTTCCCATCTTACCCAGGTCACTTGCCGCCGGGGCGAACGCATCCAAATCGCGCGACTCGATACGCAGTCCGCCACAGCGACCTTCGAACCGGTGGCACAGGCCGCGAGCGCGCTGGCTCCATCCTCAGAGGCCCGCACGAAAGTCCGCCCCTTCAAAAAGCTGTTCCTGCTGTTCGCTCCCGCCGGGATGGGAATGGCGATCGGCCTCGTTTGGTTCACGCGAAAACATGCACGACAAAACCGAGTGGCTCCTCGGCAATCCTGAGAGATCCTCCGCAAACCCGTACAAAACCTCATGAAAACCACCTTACCCAGTGTGTTCAAAAAATGTCTGCGCGCTTGGCCCACTCGGTCCGCTCCAGCCCTGGCGGCGACTTCTCAATCGGAGCGCGGGCATCAATGCCTGCGTGTACCGCCAGTTTGTTTTGCCGATGGGCAAAAGGCTTTGGCCGGCCGCAAAGACCGGTCTTCAACCAACGCGCAGGCATGGATGCCCGCGCTCCTGCTGCATGGACACGCTTTGACGGTACTGGCCTTCTTGACCTGGACCTTCGGGCTGGCGCCGACCGTTTCAACCACTCACGCCGCGAGTGAAAGTATCTGGTCGATCGGCAAGCCCGACGGCTTCAGCATCGAGTTCGCGCCGGGCGAGCGCCCACAACTCACATACTCGGTTGGCCAAAGCGTCGTCGCCAAGGACTTCGCCGGCTACCAGAGCGGCTCGGTCGGCTTTGACGGGCAAGCGGCGGAGAAGCCTTACACCATCACGTTTGACCTGCCCACGCCGCCGCAGGGCCAGTATCAGCTCGTTCTCGACCTCATCTACAAGTCCGGCGCTCCGCGGCAGATGAAAGTCAAGATCAACGACAAGACCGGCCTTTTCCCGATTCGCCACCACTACAAGAAGAGCGGCGACGGCGAGGAAGGCAACATGATGCTCATGGCCCAGCAACACCTCGTCGTGCCTATCGAGGCCTCGTGGCTGAAGCCGAGCAGCAACCAGATCACGCTCATCCCCCTCGGCATCGGCGGGTTGGATTACGACGCGCTGTCCCTGACGCGGGGCGCAGCCGGCACCAGCGAACCGCTTCGCCTCCAGCCGACGGTTTTCTTCAAAAAGTCCAAAGGGAGACTGGTCGAAATCTGCCAGCTTGTCGTGCCGTTCCAAAAGCGCATCAACAACGGCACCGCGAACATCGCCGTCGGCAAGGAGAAATTCACCAAGTCCTTCGCCAGTGGTGAGTACGACTTCGGCCTTTGGACCGAGGAAATCGAAGTTCCCGCCGTCACCTCCGCTACCACGGCGTCGGTCCAGGTCAATCTCGATGGCGCGGCGGCCAGCGTGTCGCATGACTTCCAGCCGGCCAAGCAGTGGCGCGTGTTTATATGCCCGAAGGTCCACAACGACGTTGGCTACACCGACCTCCAGCCGCACGTCAACGAGCTGGACAACCGCAACACGGATCAGGCGCTGGACATCATGGACCGCTTCCCGTTCTACAAGTTCAATTTCGAGACCGCCTGGCTCGTCGATAATTACCTCGACTGCCGCACGCCCCCGTCGAAAAAGCGCTTTTTCGACTATGCCCGGAAGAATCGCGCCACCATCAACGTGCTCTACCTGAATCTGATGACCGGCCTCTGCTCCGGCGAGGAGCTGTATCGCGCCATGTACTTCACGCACCGGCTTCACCGCGAGCAGGGCAGCAGCTTCGATTTTGCCTGCCTCACCGACGCGCCGTCGCACAGTTGGTTCCTGCCCTCGCTGTTGACGGACGTCGGCGTGAAGGCCTTCTCCAACGGCAGCAACCAGACGCGCGCCCCGATCCTGCATTTCAGCGATCTGAACGAAAACTCCCCTTACTGGTGGGAGGGCCTGAACGGCGAGCGCATCTTCATGTGGTATGCGCGCAGTTACACGCAGTGGAAGCGCCTGACCGGCCCGGACTTCACCAACCGCGCCGCCAACTTCGACTACCTCAAAACCAGCGTGCCGCAGTTCCTCACCCAGTTCCTCCGCCCCGACTATTGGCCCGATGCCGTCATGATCTACGGCGCTTACGTCGATAACGCCGCCATCCCCGACACTGGTGAGGCCGAGTACATCGAGCAATGGAACAAAACCTTCGAGTTTCCGAAGCTCGTCGTCGCCTCGGACGCGGAGTACTTTGACTATATTGCCAAAACGGTGGGTCCCAAGCTGCCGGTCTATCGAGGCGATTGCGGCGCGTACTGGGAAGACGGCGTGGCCTCCACCGCCCAGGCTACCACCCTGAACCGCCGCAGCCAGCAAATCCTGCCTGCCGCCGAAACCGCCGCCGCCCTCGCCACCCTCTTCGATCCGCGCAACCGCTACCCGCACGAAGATTTCGGCGGCGCCTGGAAGAACGTGATGTTTTACAACGAACACACCTGGGGCGCGCACAACTCCGTCAGCCAGCCTGACCGCGAGTTCGTCACGCGCCAATGGGAGATCAAGGAGAGTTACGCCACCCATGCAAACCTCAACGCCCGCAACCTGCTCGCGCGCGGCTTCAACCGCCTCTGCCAGCAGATCAATGTCGAGGGCGACACCGTGCTCGCCTTCAATTGGCAGAACTACGCCCGCACCGAGCCGCTGGAAGTGGAGATCAATTCCGGCCAGCATCTCGTGGACCTCTCCTCCGGCAAACCTGTGCCGATGGATGTCATCCTGGAGAAGGACAACTGGAAACGCGTGCGCTTCCTCGCCGACAACGTGCCGGCCTTCGGTTACAAAGGCTTCGCCATCCGCTCGCTCAGCCCCGCCGACACCCAGAAGAACGAAAAGGCCGGCGGCGGCACCATTGAGAGCAAGCATTACCGCCTGACCGTGGACGCAGCGACGGGCGGCCTCAAGAGCCTGTTCGACAAGACCGAGAAGCGCGAGTTGGTGGACAGCACCGCGCCCTACAAATTAAACCAGTACCTCTATGTTAGCGGCGGCGAGAACTCGCAGATTCTCAACTTCACTTTCGGCACGGCACCGGCCAAGCTCACCGTCGATACGCCTGCCGGCGCGGAGATTGTCGAGAACCTCAAGACGCCCTTCGGCCAGCGCCTCATTGTCGAGACCAAAGCCAAGAACACGCCGGCAGTCCGCAGCGAGTATCTCGTTTATGACGCCGTCAAGCGGGTCGATATCGTCAACACGGTCGTCAAGCAGGAGACCCGGGCCAAGGAGGCGGTCTATTTCGCCTTCCCCTTCGCGGCGCAGAAGCCGGCCTTCGAGTATCAGATTCAAAATGGCTGGTGCCGCCCGAACGAAGACCAGATGCCGGGCGCCTGCCGCGAATGGTTCACGCCGCAGAACCTGGTGCATCTGCGCGACGGCGCCTTCGATGTTGCCTGGTCCACGCCCGACGCGCCGCTGGTCTGTCTCACCGACATCAACCGCGGCCAGTGGCCCGCCCACCTGCCGATCAACAACGGCCACGTCTATTCCTACGTGATGCACAACTATTGGTTCACCAACTATCGCGCCGAGCAGGGCGGCACGTTCAAGTTCCGCTACTCGCTGACCAGCGGCCGCGGCCTCGACCGCGTGGCACTCGCGCGCTTCGACGCCGACACCCGCGCGCCCGTGCTGGCGTATCCGTTCGTCTCCACCTTCTCCGCCGCCGTGGCCAAGGCCGGCCGTCCCCTGTCGGCGGCTTCCGGCTCGTTCCTCGGCCTCGAGGCCTCGAACCTGCAGATGGTGGTCCTGAAGGAAGCTGAGGATGGCGATGGTTTCATCCTGCGTTTTCGTGAGATAGCCGGGCGCGCCGGCGAAGCCGAGCTGCAATTGCCCACCCTGCGCCTGAAGGAAGCCTGGCTCTGCAATGGCGTAGAAGTCAACCAACGCAAGCTTCCCGCCACCGTCAACACCGTCAAAGTGCCGTACAAAGCCAATCAATTCGTCACAGTGCGGCTTAAAGGGGAGGGTGCGCTTCGGCAAGTGGCGAAGCACTGAAACAACGATTCCATCGTGGCATATTGGCTTGTGGAAAGCAGTCTCGCCGTGCTACATTTCGCTGCAACCGAACGGAATCGAATTATGGGAGTCACTGCCCTGGAGTCGGTGGGCATTTTGGTGGACCCGGCCAATCGCATCCTCAAACGCTTGCCGGCGATACCGCTGAAATAATCCATTAACCTCTCGCTCTCCAGCCGACCGCAGCGTTTGGCCGCAGCGAATCTCATTAACCTCAACCGCAGCGAACGTCCCGCTTGGTTTCAAATCGCAGGCGCCTGTTCCCAGCCAACGGCTTGACTCTTGTCAAGGACGCCGGCCAAACGCGAGGCAAGCTGCTCATGAAATGAAGATTGGATTTCACACCGACGCCTTCAATTCAGCCTACTGGTCCTTTGACAAGTGCCTGGCTTGGGCGCAGCGCAACGGCGTTCATTTCATCGAGTGCGGTCTGATCGACGGGGTCAGTTGGATTCACGGCCTCGGCTACCAGCCGCACGTGGCTTTGTATGAAGACCCCGTGCTGCTGCGGCGCAAAATGGAACGGCACGAAGTGCAATTCTCTCAAGTGGATGCCGCCTTCCCGCTGTCGGGCGAGGACGGTCCCCTGCGCGGCGTGCCCTACGTGATGAAAGCCATCGCCTGGGCGGCGCAAATCGGCTGCCCGTGCGTCGATACCACCGATGGCCTCCACGCACCGGAAGGGCTGAATGACCAGGAAGCCATGGCGCTGATGAAACGAAGTTATGCGCAGATTCTCCAAGTGGCCGAGGCGCACCGCATTACGGTCAACGTGGAGCCGCACGGTTATTTCACCACCAATCCCGACGCCATGCAGGAAATGCTCGCCTTCGTGGACAGCCCGTTTTTGCGGATGAACATGGACACGGGAAACACCTTCATCGCCGGACGCGACCCAGTGGCCTTCCTGAAGCGCTTTCTGCCCAAGGTCAGCCACGTGCATGTGAAAGACGTTTCGGAATCGCTCGCCCAAGCGGTGCGCGGCGGGCAGACCGGCATCGCCGTCAGCCACTGCGCACTGGGCGAAGGCGTCAACGCCGGCAACATCCGCCAATGCCTCGCCCTGCTGCAGGAGGCCGGCTATGGAGGCGCCCTGAGCATCGAGTGCGAAGGACAAAGCGGGCCGATGATTGAAAAATCGCTCGCCTGGCTGCGCGGCACGTTGCAAGAGTTGGGCATCGGTCACGGCTAATCGGTGAATGAGAATCCACTATCTGCAACACGTCGCCTTTGAAGGGTTGGGCAGCATCGAGCCTTGGGCCGCCCGTAAAGGGCACCGGTTGACCCCAACCCGGCTTTTCCAGGAGGAACCATTAATGCAGAAGCAAAAAGCGAGCGGTGATGGCCCATGACATGGCACCGTTCAGAAACTGAGGAGTTGTTATGACGAAACCGAATTCGAATCTTTTTCAGCGGTTGACCCGAAGGCTGGTGGTGGGTGTGCCGGCCATGGCCCTCGTGCTTTTGAACCTTGTCACCGTGATTGGCCACGCTGCTGCGGTCAAAGCTCACGAAGGCAAGATCGTCATCCCCACTTACCCCTGGTCGGCGGTCAAGCACCCCTACTTCCGCGGCACGGACGGACGCAACATTTATCCCTACCCGATGCTGGACAACCTCAGCCGCACTAAAGAGCCGCGCACCTACAAAACCGTCGTCCTGGAGAATGAGTACCTCCGCATCACCTTCCTGCCGGAGTTGGGCGGCAAGATTCACGAGGTCATCGACAAGACCAGCGGCCAGCCGATGTTTTACGTGAACCACGTCATCAAGCCCGGGCTCATCGGCCAATGCGGCGCCTGGACTTCCGGCGGCGTCGAGTGGAATACCGGCCCGCAGGGCCACACGGTCAGTTGCATGCAACCGGTGGACGTTGTGATCCTGCCGCCGGAGAAGGACGGTTCCCGCTCCGTGGCTGTCGGCGAGACCGAGCGCATCTACGGCACGAAGTGGACCGTGGTCGTCACGCTGCGGCCCGGCCGCTCGTTTATCGAGGAGCGCATCCGCATCTACAACCCCACCGAGACCATCCGCCCCTACTATTTCTGGAATTGCACCGCCGTGCCGAACACGCCCGGCTTTCGTTTCATCTACCCGATGACCCTGGGCACCGATCACGGCTCGGAGAAGTTCTTCAACTGGCCCATCCACGAAGGCAAAGACCTCAGCCGCGGCACAAACTACCAGGATGCCTCGTCCATCTTCGCCTGGCATTGCGACCAGGATTTCTTCGGCTCCTACGACGACGGCGCGGACCGCGGTGTGGTCGCCTACGCAAACCACCATCAACTCCCCGGCAAAAAAGCCTGGACCTGGGGCCAGAGCGGCTTCGGCAAAATGCACCAAATGGACCTGACCGACGAAGACGGCCCCTACAACGAAGTCCAGACCGGCCCGCTCCTCACGCAAGGCGAAGTGGGCCGCCTCGATCCGTGTGAAGCCGTCGAGTGGAAGGAATGGTGGTATCCCATCCACGGCATCGGCGGATTCACGTTTGCGAACAAGGACGTCGCCATCAACGCCACCGTCGAGAATGCAAAGCTCCGCCTGCGGCTGATTGGTTCCGGAAGCTGGCGGCGCGCTCGCATTGGAGTGGGCCGCGGTGGCCAAGCCGTCGCGGAGGGAACCTGCGATCTCAATCCAGCTAAAGCTGCCGATCTCGAGTTCGCAATCCAGCACGCGACGGGGCCTCTCGTGATCGGGATCGCCTCGGACAACGAGACGCTCGCCGAGTGGCAATTGCCCCTCGACCTTCCGGCTCGGAAGCCCCCGGAGAAACGCGCCCCGGCAGCGACTGCATCGGAGTGGGCGCAGGCCGGGTGGCAGGAGTTGCTCTTCGCCCGATTTGCCGAAGCGGAAAAGCGGTTTGGCCAAGCCTTGGATAAGGATCCGAAGTGCCGCGACGCGCTGGTGGGCCTGGCGAATGTTCACCTGGATGGCAATCCAGCCCAAGCCGCCGAGGAAGCGCGCGCCGCAGTCGCCGTCGATCCCAACCACGGCCCCGCACACTATGCGTTGGCGGTGGCCGAGTCCCGGCTCGATCATGACACGTCCGCGCTCGAGGCCGCGTGGAAAGCGACGCTGGACCCTGCCACCGCCGTGGCCGGCCGCGCGCTCGTCACCAAACTCCTGATTCGCCAGCGACGCTTGGACGAGGCGGTCGCCGTGCTGATCGAGCCGGGGCCTTGGCAGACCGACTCTGTTTGCCGCCACCGGCTTGCGCTGGCGCTCGCCGAACGAGGCGACCAGCGCCAGGCAAACACGCTGGCGCGTCAGTGCCTGGAAGTGGACCCACTGGATGCCTTTGCCCACAGCATCCCTTGGCTCGCCGTGCCCTCGAAGCTGCGGCAGACGCAGGCAGGAGGGCTCGGTGAGAACCTGCCCGAGACGCTGGAACTTGTCGCGCAATACAGCGCCGTGGGCCGTCGCGAAGTTGTCCACCGGTTGCTCGACGCCCGCTACGTCCATCCCTCCGCTGCGGGGCGAAGGCTGCCCCCTTCCCGCAACTTACTGGCAGACTACTGGTATTTGGACTTCTCCGTTCCGCGGCAGTTCGGTTTCGATGCGCTAGCCGGGGCATTTGGCAGCAAGTCGGACATCTCGCCGCGATCCGAAACTGTCGCGGAGACTTGGCCGTATCACTACGAGACTCTGCACGTCCTGCGGCGCGCGGTGGAGTTGGACCCGAAGGATGGCAAAGCCGTCCTCTACCTTGGTCACCTCCTGTTTCACCTCGGCCGCCACACCGATGGCCGTGCGATGTGGAAGAAAGCCGCCGAACTCGGCGCCGAGCCGGTCATCGCCTGCCGGGCCCTTGGCATGGCCAGCCTCAACCTCGATCACGATCCCGAAGCCGCCGCCAAGTATCTCACGCAGGCCAACGAAGCCGACCCCACCGACGCCATCGTGGCCCGCGATCTCGCAAAGGTGCTCTTCACGCTGGCGGACAAGGCGGATTCCGCCGGGCAGAAGAAGGAGCTTTGGGCATGCGCCCGCGACTCGCTGAAGGCCGCCTTCGCTCAAGGCCAAGGACGCTCGGACTTCGTTTCCCTGTTGGCCCGCGCGCAGAGCCGGTTGGGCGAGCATGCCGAGACCGCGCAGATGCTTGATTCCGTGCGCGTAACCGTCTGGGAAGGCTCGCGCGAAGTCCACGACCTGTTCGAGGAGGCGCACCTCGCGCTGGGCCAGGCGCATCTCGAAGCTGGCCGCGCGAAAGAGGCGCTGGCCGAGTTCGACCGCGCCCTCGAATACCCGCCGAACCTCGCCACCGGCAAGCTGGAGAATACGCGGGAGGCCCATCTTCACTACCTGCGCGGCAATGCTCTCGCTGCTCTCGGTCGCAGGCCAGATGCCATCGCCGCCTGGAAGCAAGCCGCTGACGAACCGGCGTCGAAGGACCAGAACAAGGAAGAAGCGCGCCAAAAGGCAAAAGAAGCCCTGGCAAAAGCTCCCCAGTAACGCAGGATTTGAATTCTTCTGGCCAAGCTCACCCGTGAAGCTGCGTTTCCATGCAAATCCTTAACCCCAACGAATCAAAACCATGACAACACAAAAGCTCTTCTCCTGGCTCAACAAATCCTCCATCGCACTCATCCTGGCTGCGGTCAATCTCCCGGCTATTTCCGCTCAGCCCGTCGATTGGGAAGCGCTGGCGAAACTGACCCCCGGCCGCACCAAAGCGGAAAACGCGCTCTGGATCGAGAACGCGCTCAGCGCCCGGTTCAATTCTTCAAAACGCGTGGTGGTGGCCGACCTCAAAGGCCCGGCCCTCATCACCATGATTCATTTTGCCATGCCTCAGACCCTGAAGCTCAACCGCGACGTGTTGCTGCGGATGTATTGGGATGGAGAGCCGGCTCCGAGCGTGGACGTGCCGTTGGTGGACTTCTTCTGCGACCCGAACGGAACGCGCGAGGAGGTCAACACCGCGCTGGTCAACAAACGGCGCGGATTCAACGCCTATTTCCCGATGCCGTTTCGCGTTTCGGCCAAAGTGGAATTGGTTTATGACGGCCCACTGGAGCCGGGGGACGAGCTCTGGAAAATCATGCCCTGCTATTCCTACGTGACGTATCGCACGCTCGACCGCGTTTCCGAGGACACCGGTTATTTCCACGCGAGCTGGCGGCAGGAGGGGTTGCTGCTTGGCCAGCGGGATTATCTGGCGCTCGAGGCCCGGGGCAAAGGCAAGTTCGTCGGCTGGAATGTGACGATGCGCCTGCCGGGCCGCGACGGCTATCCCGTGGACCAGAACGAGAAATTTTACATCGACGGCGAAACGACCGCCTCGGTCGAGTTCCAAGGCATCGAAGACTCGTTCGGCTTTAGTTGGGGATTCCCGCCCACGGAAAGCCAGTTCCCGCTCACGGGCTTTTACAGGTTCATGAAAGGGGCGATGGGCTATCGGTTTTTCACCCAGGACGCCATCAGCTTTGAGAAGTCTCTGCGAGTCATGATCGGCTTCGGCGTGAACGAAGACCCGATGTTCCGCCGCGAATTCTCCAAACGGGGCAATACGATGCAGCTATCCAGCACCGTGTACTGGTATCAGATCGAGCCGCACGCTCCGCTGCCGGCGATGCTGCCTGCTGTCGAGCGCGCGCCGGCGCCGGAGGAAATGTTTTGGCCGGAGAAAGAAAAGCTGCCGTCGGCAGACGAATTGCGAAAGCGCGGCGTCAAGCTCCTCGTCCTCTGTGGCCGGCCGGAGAAGGAAATCGTTTTTGCGGAGCCGGGCTACGCTGCTGCGGCGAAAAAGGGCTATGCGTGGAATGGGTGGGGCTTGCCCGTTTATCACTGCCGTGCCGGGAATGACGAAGTCGAGATCGAGCTTTCCGTGCCCAAGGAGGCGAAAGGAACCGTGCGCCTTTACATCATCGACCCGGACAACTTCGAGGGCGGGCGCAAGCAGAAAGTGCTCGTCGCCGGCGAGGAGATCGCACTCGCCGAGAAGTTCGTCGAAGGCCGCTGGCTGGAGCACCGCGTCGGCCCCAACCAAACCGCCGCAGGCAAGCTGTCTGTGAAGGCGGTCAACACCCGCCCCGGCTCCAACGCCGTCATCTCCATCATCGAATGGCTTGAATGAGATTTGGGGTCACATCTCAACATTCAACAATTTGGTTGACAGTCGCGGTTTGGCTGTTCCAGACTGGCGCATGGCTCGACCCTTAAGGATGGAGCGACCGGGCGCATGGTACCACGTGACCGCGCGCGGCAATGAGCGCCGCCCAATTTTCCAGGATGACCGGGATCGAGGGCATTTCTGCGAGTTGCTGGCGCAAAGCACTGAAACCTTCCGCCTCGTCTTGCACGCCTATGTGTTGATGGACAATCATTACCATCTGTTGATGGAAACACCGGAGGCCAACCTGAGCCGGGCGATGCAATGGTTCAACGTCAGTTACAGTGTCTGGTTCAACCGGCGGCATGGCCGGGCGGGGCATTTGTTTCAGGGGCGGTACAAAGCGATTGTTGTTGACCGTGACACTTGGGCACTGGGTTTGAGCCGCTATGTGCATCTGAATCCTGTCCGAGTAAAGTCATTGTTGCTGGACAAGCCGGCACAACACCGAAGCCAGCAAGGCGCAGGGAGCAAACCGGAAGCGGAGTTGATCCGGGAACGGCTTGTCCGGCTGAGGCGTTATCGGTGGAGTTCGTATCGAGCGTATGCAGGACTGACACCGCCTCCGCCCTGGCTGGTGTGCAAGGCAGTGCTGGCTTTGGTGGGAGAGGGGCATGTCGAGCAGCAGCGGCTTGCCTATCGGCAATATGTGGAAGACGCCGTGCGCGAAGGGCTGGCGGAAAGTCCGTGGGAGCAGTTGTCGGCCCAGATCGTGTTGGGCACCCAGGAGTTTGTGCGCGGCCTGCGGCAACATTGGCAGGGGAACCAAAGGGAACAGGCGCCGCTGCGGGGCCTCGCACCGCGGCCGGGCTTTGTGCAGGTCATCGCGGTGGTCGAGAAATTGAAGGGAGAAAAATGGGAGACGTTTCGGGACCGCCATGGAGATTGGGGACGGGACCTGGCACTGTATTTGGGCAAGAAGGAATGCGGACTGAAATTGCGGGAGCTGGGCGAAGCCGCCGGAGGAATGGACTACGCCGGCGTTAGCGTCGCCGTGAAACGATTCGAACGGAGTCTTGCGACTGACAAAGAACTGGCGGCTCTCCTCGCGTTGGCCAAGACTCAATTGTTGAATGTTGAGATGTGACCCCTCCACACGTTTTTCTCTTCCTTCTGGCTGCCGGGATGCGGCTGGCTCAATCCGCCGGCACCGGCGCCGATCCTGCGCCGCCGCCCGACGGCTGGCAAACCGCCGCGCCGCGGGAAGAAATTCGTCCGTCCTTTGTCTTCGCGCCGAACGGCGGGCGCGAGAGCCAAGGCGCTTTCATCATCAAGGCCGATGCGCGCGAGGGGCTCGATGGATTCTGGACGAAAACATTTCCCGTCAAAGGCGGCCAGCATTATCGCTTCGAAGCCTTTCGCAAGGTGCAAAACGTGGCTTCGCCCCGCCGCAGCGCGCCGGTGCGGCTGCTCTGGCATGACGACGCCGAAGAACCGGTGCGGCGCGACGGGCCTGTCGTGAAGAACTGGCTGAAGAATTACACCGCCATGGCCGAGGCGGAACATCCCACCGACCAAGCCACGGACGCCAACGGCTGGACGGAAGTGTCTGACGTGTACCGCGCACCGATCAAAGCGACCCGCGCCGTCGTCGAGCTGCACCTGCAATGGGCGCCGTTGGGCCAGGTCGAGTGGAGCGGCATTTCCCTGACCGAAGCGCCGGCGCCTGCCGGACGCAAGGCGCGCCTGGCGGCGGTGCATTTTCGGCCGAAAGGGGGCAAGACACCCGCTGACAACTGCCGGTTGTTTGCGCCGCTGATCGAAGAGGCGGCCCGACAGCGCGCTGATCTGGTCGTCCTTCCGGAAACGCTCACCTACTGCGGCACCGGCCTCAGCCTCGTCGATTGCGCCGAGCCGATTCCCGGTCCTTCGACCGATTACTTCGGCGAGTTGGCGCGGAAGCACAATCTCTACATCGTCGCCGGCCTGGTGGAGCGGGACCGGCACTTGGCCTACAACGTGGCCGCGCTCCTCGGGCCGGATGGCAAGTTAGCGGGCAAGTATCGCAAAGTCTGTTTGCCGCGCGATGAAATCGCTGCGGGGATTGCGCCGGGCCTCGAGTACCCGGTGTTCGAGACGCGCTTCGGCAAGCTGGGTATGATGATTTGTTACGACGGCTTTTTCCCGGAAGTGGCGCGCCAGTTGAGCAATCGCGGTGCAGAAGTGATTGCCTGGCCAGTGTGGGGCTGCAACCCGGCTCTCGCCGGCGCCCGCGCGTGCGAAAACCACGTCTATCTGGTCAGCAGCACTTACGAAGACGTTTCGCGGAATTGGATGGTCACCGCCGTCTTTGATCACGAAGGCCAAACCATCGCTCGCGCCGACCAGTGGGGCACGGTGGTGGTGGTGGAAGTGGACCTCGAAGACCGGCTGCACTGGCCAAGCCTCGGCGATTTCAAAGCTGATCTGCCGCGTCACCGGCCACTGTGGGGAACGGAGACGGTAGCCGGCCACGGGCTTGCGGCACAGAGAAAAGAAGCGAGCGGAGAGATGAGATTGCTCTCCAAGGAAGTGTTCATCCGGCATCAGGAGAAGCGTCCGCCCGCCGCGGGCTTTGTCGCTTATGCCAGCAAAACGAAGCCCATTCTCATGCATTGCAGCGGCTGGGAGGATTATTCGGATGGCTATGATGATTACGCCGTCAGCCTGAGCTGCGACAACGGCAAAACCTGGTCGGAGCCGGAAGTGCGGTGGAAGAGCAGCGTCGTGCCCGAAGGCAAGATTCGCTACGCCGAACCGGCAGCCTTCTTTGATCCTGACACCGAGAAACTGATCGTGCTGATCGACAAGGTGCTTTATCCGAAGGACAAGCTGAACGTGGACACCGACTATACGCTGGTGATGGACCAGTATGACCCGGCGACCGGCGCTTGGTCCGACCGGCGCGAGATCGCTTTTTCCGGCCGGCGCTCGCCCGCCATGAGCTTTTCGTTCCCGATCAAGACCTCCCGCGGCCGCCTTCTGTTTCCCGGCATGAGGAAGACGGTGGACGCGAGCGGCAAGGCCGTTCATTTCAAGAACTGCTGGGCGCCGGTGGACGAGGTGGTGACCGTCATCGGCGAATATAACCGTAGCGGCCCTGGTGCTCTCGAGTGGCGGCTGGGCAAGGCGTTGAACATCGAGCCGGCCATCAGTTCGCGCGGCCTGGACGAAAACACGTTGGCGGAACTCGCCGACGGACGCATCGCTGCCATCTGCCGCGGCGACAACAGCATGTTCCCGGAGAAGCCGGGCTACAAGTGGCTTAGCTTTTCCCAGGACGACGGCGAGACATGGTCCGCGCCCGTGCCGTTGCCGGCGACCGGTGGCGATCCCATCGAGTCCGGAGCTAACGGCTCGGCTTTGTTTCGCTCCATCAAGAACGGGAAGCTGTTTTGGATGGGCAACCTGGCGCTGCGCGGCGAACGGGCAAAAGACAACTGGCCGCGCTCGCCCCTGGTCATCGTCGAAGTGCAGGAAGAGCCCTTTGCCCTGAAACGCGACACCATCTTCGCCGTGGACGAACGCGCCTTCAACGATTCGCCGCGCGTGCAGATGTCGAACTTCCGCTTTTACCAGGACCGCGAGACCGGCGATGTGGTCATCTTTCTCACGCGCTATGGCGAGCGCAGCGCCGAGCAGTGGATGCTGGCTGACTATTACCGCTACCGGGTCCAGATGCCGTAAAGAAGCGAACAAGCTGCTGACACGAGGCTCCGCCGGACCTTCCTTGCGGCTGCCTGGCTGCCCGTGGCGAACCTGACAGACAGGCTTTCGAGGAGAGACCAATCGGCTCTGACTTTCTGACTGGAAAAGTGAGCCGACTGACGTCGGCTGCTACGAGGCTCATGGAGAAGGTCCGGGGAAAGAGGACAACACTGCCCAAGGCAATGTCACCGAAGTCATATAAATCCCGTTTTGCGCGTAGCCCTTGGGTCCAAAACATTCCCAGGGCGCTTCATGCCCCGGCCCTTGGCGAAAGTCGTTTTGCTGAAGATGCTGCAGGTACTGGCTGAGAAGCTCAGAGGCGAGTTGCGGATCACTTTGCCGCACCGCGGCGATCAGCCAGCCGGTCGGAGTATGCCAGTAAGCGCCGTTTTGGTAAGTGTTGATCGCCACACCTGCCGTCTTTTCCCACGCCGACGCGGGCGAAGCGTCCAAATCCGTCGGGACGTGCCGGACGGCGCCTTCGAAAACAATGGTCTTCCGCCGGACGGCGTCCACGAGCGTCCTTGCGGCGCGTTCCGCAGCCGCGCCTTTGATCGCTCCCAGGTGCAGAGCGTAAAGAGTTCCCCAGACATCGGGCTGGCGGCCCACTTTCGTCGCTGCCATCAGCCAGCCGCCCAGGCGCGCCGGCTCGCCAAAGGTCGAGGCCAGGTTTTCGGAAATCCGCTGCTGGATTTGCCGATAACCACGCTCCGGCTCCGCCCTTCGAGTTGCCTGGCACAACTCAGCAAGCTGGCCCGCCGCCCGAAAACGCAGCAGCGACGGGAAGAGCATCTTTCCCGTAAAATAGACCGCATCACAAAAGCCGAATCCGACCGCGCGTTGTGCATCGTCCGTGACCACCGATCCGGTCTGGGCGTCTGTTTGGGGGGCCTCAAAGGCGGCCGCCAAGCGGTCGATCAAGGGCATCCCGTTGATTTGCTCCTGAAGAAACTCGGCTTTCCCTGCGGTGCGAAACAGGCAATGGGCGATGTGGATGAATTCGTAATGATCATCGACCGGTGGCAGGATTCCGTAGGCCCCATTTCCCTGGTCGTCGCCGGATGAATAAGTGCCGGGATAAAAGACCGCACCGCCATCGAAGTTGATATGGTCCGGGATGGCAAAGGGCGGAACGACCAGGCCGTGGCGGAGCATGCGCGCCACCGGGCCGTTCTGACAGCGCGCCGTCAGCCGGAGATGATTCAGCATCTCTTCCGCTGTGATGAAGCCGGACTCCAGCGACATGGCAAAGTCGCGAATCCAGAATGCCGGATAACTACCTCGTCCGCCTGGCATGATGAGCGTGAATCCGCAGGTGTTCGTGGGCGAGCCGGCCGTTTTTTGTCCCGACTTCACCCGTGAGGCTTCCACAACGTCGCGGGTCAGGTCGCGCAAGAATTTCAGGTCTTGAACTGCCTGAGCTTGGCGGGCGGCGGCGACAGAGGGAGTCGCAGCGTCACTGTCGGCTGGAAGGCTGCTGATCGCCGTGGCTCCGAGCAAGGCGCCGAAAATGATTAGGCAAGGCATTCGACTTTTCATTTTGATCCTCATCCTTTGTCTGGTCGTTTTCGTCAGTGTTTCGCAGCACTATGCTGGGCCGATGCGCCACTGTGCGTCATTTTCATCAACCTTCCTGTAGTTGACGGCGTCAGCCGGCGCAAACTGAATCGGCGGGAGATCAGCGCCGACGCACGCCCAAATCTTGGAGGTTTTCCCTTCCCATGAACTTTGTAGCAGCCGACGTAAGGAGGCTCATTCTTTCTGCGAGCACGGAGATCAGATTCTCCTTACGTCGGCTACGATTCAAGGGCGCAATGCGCGGCGAAGGCGATTTCTCATGAACTTGCGGATCGGAACGCAGCCTTCAGGCTGCAGAACGTCCGCTCTGCGACGGCGGCTTTCTGCAGCGTAAACGCTGCGTTCCGGTTCATGGCCGGTGAGCAGGTTCGAAAGGAACAAGGGACTCTCCAGGAGAGTTCTCTTCAAGCGACGCAAATCTTTCGCGTTTTGTTCGCGGAATGAGTATAAAGCCGACATTGGCGTCACCCGCAACTTTTCAGTGAACCCTGTTTTTGTTAAGAACAAACGTGACGGAGAGATTGCTATGCTGAAACAATGCATTCTATGGCTGGCCTTGATGGCACTGGCCGCGAGGACGATTTTAGCCGGGCAAATCGAGAATATTCCTGCTGATTGGCGGGCGGTGGACCGGCAACGACTGGATACTGTCGCTGCGGAGGCTTCCGCGTCGTTGGGCGAGCAATATGCGCCGCAGAGCATTCACGACGGCAACCGCCGCACGAAATGGGTTTCGCCCACCCGACCCAGCCCCGCCGCGCCGCAGTGGGTGGCACTGACCCTGTCCGGCGGAGTTCAGGAAGTGTCTGCAGTCGCCGTCTTCGGCGAGGCGATCAATAATGACGGCATTCTGGACGCCGACATCCAGTTAGAAGCACCCACCCCCGCGGGCGGAGGCTGATGATGGAAGAAACTGTCTTTTGTCG
>ERZ1292640.958-Hain-H43-02um-R1-958-length-23899-cov-10_pt1 | contig 23899 bp, 20 predicted proteins | sample MGYA00564404_ERZ1292640 | MGnify/ENA primary metagenome ERZ1292640 (study PRJEB36523, sample SAMEA6512636) | groundwater metagenome | collected 2019-01-08 | study: AquaDiva: Metagenomics assemblies of 32 groundwater samples
GAGCGCAGCGAGTTCGAGCCCGGCCCCGGCTGGACCGAGCACCGCAGGTTGCCCCCGTAGCGTCAGCGAAGGGGGTCGCAGACAGCAGGGTCGCCTTTTCTTTGCTTACTTTCTTTTGGCGAGACAAAAGAAAGTGAGTTGCCGCCGGGCAACCCCCGGCTTGTTGGCAAACCACCAAAGCTACAACTCCCTCGCCAGGGGCCGCAACGAGCTTAGCGTCCAAGGTACACCTCAATGACCCGTTCATCCGCCTGCACCTGGTCCAGCGTGCCCTGCGCCAGCACCGACCCGTCACACAACACCGTGACGATCTCCGAAATCGTCCGGATGAAACTCATGTCGTGCTCGACCACCATCAGCGAATGTTTGCCCTTGAGCGTGAGGAACAGCTCGGCCGTGCGCGCAGTTTCCTCGTCGGTCATGCCGGCCACCGGCTCGTCGAGCAGCAGCAGCTTCGGGTCCTGCATCAGCAGCATGCCGATCTCCAGCCACTGCTTTTGCCCATGGCTCAGGTTGCCGGCCATGCGGCCCACGCTGTCGGCCAGGTGGATGGTCACCAGGATCTCGGCCAGGCGGTCGCTTTGCGCGGAGTCGAGCTTGAAAAACATCGACGACTTCACGCCCTTGTTGGTCTTGAGCGCGAGTTCGAGGTTTTCAAACACGGTGAGCTGTTCAAACACCGTGGGCTTCTGGAACTTGCGGCCAATGCCGAGCTGCGCAATCTGCGGCTCGGTGTGGCGCAGCAAATCAATCGTGCTCCCGAAATACACCGTACCTTCGTCGGGCCGGGTCTTGCCGGTGATGATGTCCATCATCGTGGTCTTGCCGGCGCCGTTGGGGCCGATGATGCAGCGCAGCTCGCCCGGGGCGATGTCGAGCGAGAGTTTGTTGATGGCCTTGAAACCGTCAAAACTCACGCTCACGTCTTCGAGGTACAAAATCCGGCCGTGCGTCACGTCCACCTCGCCCGGTGTGGCGATGCGGCCTGTGCTTGCGTTGCGTCCGCCCGATTCGGTGTTGGACTTGCCGGCCTCCAGTGCGGCCCGGCGTTTTTCAATGCGTGCCGCACCCTGTTCAAGAAGATCGGGAGTCATTTCTCGCCACCTTTCCGGAGTTTCTTGATCAGCCCAACCACCCCATTCGGAAGGAACAACGTGACGGCGATGAACAGCATGCCCAAAAAATACAGCCAGTACTCGGGGTAGGCCACCGTCAACCAGCTCTTGGCGCCGTTGACGATGAAGGCGCCGAGGATGGGGCCGATCAGGGTGGCGCGCCCACCGACCGCCGCCCAGATCGCCATTTCGATCGAGTTGGCCGGGCTCATCTCGCTCGGGTTGATGATGCCGACCTGCGGCACGTACAGCGCGCCGGCAATGCCGCACATCACGGCCGACAGGGTCCAGATGGTCAGCTTGTAGCCGATCGGGTTGTAGCCCGAGAACATCACACGGGTTTCCGCATCGCGAATCGCCTGCAGCACGCGGCCGAACTTGCTGCGCACCAGCCACTTGGCAAACAGAAAGAAGCCGAGCAGGGCCAGGCCGGTGATGACGAACAGCCCCATGCGCATGTTGGGCGTGGCAATCGGTGTGTCGAGGATGCGCTTGAAGTCGGTGAAGCCATTGTTGCCGCCGAAACCGGTTTCATTGCGGAAGAACAGCAGCATGGCCGCAAAGGTCATGGCCTGGGTGATGATGGAAAAATACACGCCCTTGATGCGTGAACGGAAAGCGAAGTAGCCAAACACAAAGGCGACCAGCCCGGGCACCAGCACGATCAGGAACAGCGTGGCGACGAAGCTGTCGCTGAAGGACCAGTGCCAGGGCAGTTCCTTCCAGTCGAGAAATACCATGAAGTCGGGCAAGTCGCTTTTGTAGTTGCCGTCGCGGCCGATCTGGCGCATCAGGTACATGCCCATGGCGTAACCTCCCAGCGCGAAGAACAGGCCATGCCCGAGCGACAGGATGCCGGTATAGCCCCAGATCAGATCCATGGCCAGCGCCACGATGGCGTAACACATGATCTTGCCGAGCAGCGCCACCGCATAGGTGCTCATGTGGAACATGCTGGTCTCCGGCACCAGCAGGTTCAGCACAGGCGCCAGCGCGCAAACCACGAGCAGCGACACCATGAAGGCGCTCCAGCCGGCGCGCGTGAGCAAGGGGCCTTTGGCGGGTAGAACGATAGAGGAGGAGGTCATGGGCAGGCTCATATTTACGCTTCAGCGGAGCGGCCCTTCATCGCAAAAATACCTTGCGGGCGTTTTTGAATGAAGATGATGATGAGCACCAGCACCGCAATCTTGGCCAGCACCGCACCGGTCCAGCCTTCGAGGAATTTGTTCAAAATGCCCAGGCCCATGGCGGCATAGACGGTGCCGGCCAACTGGCCCACGCCGCCCAGCACCACGACCATAAAGGCGTCGACGATGTACCCTTGGCCCAGGTCCGGGCCGACGTTGCCGACCTGGCTCAGCGCGCAACCGGCCAGGCCGGCAATGCCAGAGCCGAGGGCAAATGCATAGGTGTCTACACGCGCCGTGTTCACGCCCATGCAGGAAGCAATCGGCCGGTTCTGCGTGACGCCGCGCACAAACAGGCCCAGCCGGGTTTTGCTGATCAGCCAGGCCATGCCCAGCAGCACGGCAATCGCAAAGCCGATGATGACGAGGCGGTTGTAGGGCAGCGACAGGTTGCCCAGCACCTGCACGCCGCCGCTCATCCACACCGGGTTTTCGACGCCGACGTTCTGCGCGCCGAAAATCGAGCGCACCAGTTGCTGCAGCATCAGGCTGATGCCCCAGGTCGCCAGCAGCGTCTCCAGCGGTCGGCCGTAGAGAAAACGGATCACACCGCGCTCCAGCGCCGCGCCCATCAGGGCCGAGGCCATGAAAGCCACCGGCACGGCCGCCAGCAGGTACCAGTCGAACAGGCCGGGCAGATACTTCTGGAACAGGCCCTGCACCACATAGGTGGCGTAGGCGCCAATCATCATGAGTTCACCGTGCGCCATGTTGATGACGCCCATCAGGCCGTAGGTGATGGCCAGGCCCAGCGCCACCAGCAGCAGGATGCTGCCCAGACTGATCCCGCTGAAGATGGCACCGAGCTTGTCGCCCCAGGCCAGCGCGGACTCGACCTTGCGCAGCGAGCCTTGCAGCGCGCTCTTGACCTCGGCGTCGTCCTCTTCCGCCAGGCGTGCGATCAGCACCGTCTTGCTGATCGGGTTGTTGCTGCCCGACAGGCGTGCGGCAGCTTCCAGGCGTTTGGCCTTGTCGCTGCTGCTCAAGAGAATGGTGGCACGCACCATCTCCAGCTGGTTCTTGAGCTCGGGAACCGTCTCGGTCGCCCAGGCTTTTTCAATCAACGGCAGGCGCGACTCATCGCTGCCACTGGCCAGCGTCTTGATGGCGTCGGCACGCACCTTCCCGTCTTTGGAGAACAGCTTGAGTGCGGCCAGCGCGGTGTCGAGTTCGCCGCGCATCATGTTGTTGTTGATCACGTCTTCGGCGTCGGCGGGCACGGCCAGCTCCGCGCCGGTGACCGGGTCGTAACCCTTGTCGTCCTTGATGACAAACACCTTGTCGCCCGCGGTCTTGACGGCATCGTCGGCCAGCGCCTGGATGAAAGCCGCTGTTTTGTCGTCGGGGTTGGCAGCGGCCTTGTTCAGCGCCTCGGCGCGCGCCTCGGTATCTCCAAGCGCCATGCCTTTGACCTCGTCCGCGCTCAAGGCATGAGCGCCGGCAGCTATAAAAAACGTAGCAGATAGAAGGAGTGTGCGAATCATCATGAGAAGAACCTGTAGGGTGGGCACAGCAGCCAGCCGATACGCGCTTGGCGCTATGCCCAGGCTGCAACTTCCTTGAAAACCATGCACCGGAGTAGTGCAAGAAGTGGGCCAGACCACAAAAAAGCCGCACCTGTTCTGCAAAACCAGGTGCGGCTTGCACCGCTTGGCCCTCGAGAGGGCCTTGCAGAGGCGGCCTTACTTGGAAGCGACCTTGGCTGGCTCGTCAGGCTTCTTGTCGTTGCCTTCGATGTACGGGCTCCATGGCTTGGCTTTCACCGGGCCAGGTGTTTTCCATACCACGTTGAACTGGCCGTCGGCCTTGATCTCGCCGATAAACACCGACTTGTGCAGGTGGTGGTTTTTCTCGTCCATCTTGGAGACGATGCCCGACGGTGCCTTGAAAGTCTGGCCGGCCATGGCGGCAATGACCTTGTCGGTGTCGGTAGACTTGGCTTTCTCGACAGCCTGTTTCCACATGTTGATGCCGATGTAAGTCGCTTCCATCGGGTCGTTGGTCAGCGGCTTGTCCTTGTGGCCGGCGATGCCCTTGGCCTTCGCGTAGTCCGACCACTTCTTGATGAACTCGGTGTTGGCCGGGCTCTTGATCGACTGGAAGTAGTTCCAGGCGGCCAGGTGGCCGACCAGCGGCTTGGTATCCACGCCGCGCAGCTCTTCTTCACCCACGGAGAAGGCGACAACCGGCACGTCCTTGGCCTTCAGGCCGGCGTTGCCCAGCTCCTTGTAGAAAGGAACGTTGGAGTCGCCGTTGATGGTGGACACCACCGCGGTTTTGCCGCCGGCAGAAAACTTCTTCACGTCAGCCACGATGGTCTGGTAGTCGGAGTGGCCGAACGGTGTGTATTTCTCGTCGATGTCCTTGTCGGCCACGCCCTTGCTTTTCAGGTAGGCGCGCAGGATCTTGTTGGTGGTGCGTGGGTAGACATAGTCGGTACCCAGCAAGACCCAGCGCTTGGCGCCGCCGCCGGCCTTGCTCATCAGGTAGTCCACCGCGGGGATGGCTTGCTGATTCGGTGCTGCACCGGTGTAGAACACGTTCTTGGACAGCTCTTCACCTTCGTACTGGACGGGGTAGAACAGCAGGCCGTTCATTTCCTCAACCACAGGCAGCACCGACTTGCGGGACACCGAGGTCCAGCAGCCGAAAATCACCGACACCTTGTCCTGACCCAGCAGCTGCTTGGTTTTCTCGGCGAACAACGGCCAGTTGGAGGCCGGGTCCACAATCACGGGCTCGAGCTTCTTGCCCAGCACGCCGCCCTTGGCGTTGATTTCGTCAATCGCCATCAGCACGGTGTCTTTCAACACGGTTTCCGAAATGGCCATGGTGCCCGACAGGCTGTGCAGAATGCCCACCTTGATGGTGCCGCCCGACTGGGCATGGGCTGGCAGAACCGAGAGTCCCGCCAGGGCGACGGCGGCGCTCAGCGCCTTGAGGGTAAAACGACGTTGCATGTGTGCTTCTCCGGTAGGTAGGTGGTTCGCTTTTCGCTTCGCACCAGCCGCCATGGAAGGGACTTTTGCGAAGCGATGAGGCGATTCTGGGCACCGGCAGGGGATTGGGGAATACGCCGGGTGGCGTATGCAGGAGAGGATCGCAGCGAGTACTGGTTCGATGCCAAACGTGATTCAGGGAGGCTGAAGCCCACGGCGGCGCAGTAGCTGGACCCAGCCCGGCGCCGGCCTGGCCGTCCCTGAAAAGGCGCCCAAACACCGACAGCAGCCCCCGCTGGAACGGGTGTTTCGCCTTTTCCCTCTGCCAGTCACACACCCGTCTTTGACATTTATCTTCATCCGGTTCAGGATGGTGTGATGCACATCAAATTTTCACCCTCCCTGTTCGCGGCCATAGCCGTTTCCGGCTTTTTGGTCGGCTGCCAATCTGCCGGGCAACCCGCCAACATGCCACCCTTCGGTTCGATGGCGCAAATCACGTCCATCTCGCCCGACACCACCAGGGTTCTTCGCGCTGGCGAACAGGTCAGGTTGAAGGTCGACGTCAGTTATGTCCTGACCTCGGCATCGGGAACGATCAAACTTCTCGTGCTGGCGGCCGACAGTTCGGAGCTTGGCCAGGACGTCAAGGTGATCACCAAGGGAAACGGAAAGTCCACGCTGGAAACCCAGTTCACCGTTCCGGCCACCACTGAGATCCGCGTGTTTGCGCCGCTGATTGTTCAGGGAGAAAGCTCGGGCTCCGCAGCCGACGGCCGATCCTACAAGGTGATTCCCCGCTGAGAGTGGTGCCGGCATGTCCCGGCACCTGAGGTCTGAACATTTTCCCCGTCAGGGCTGCCGATACGCTGGCGTCACGGCGCCTCGGGCGGCTCCAGCCCCTGCGCCTCCCGCGCCCTGGCAAACAGATCCCAGGCGGCCATGAACATCGCCGCGATCACCGGGCCGATGACAAAGCCGTTCAGGCCAAACAGCGCCATGCCGCCCAGCGTGGACACCAGCACCACGTAGTCGGGCATCCGTGTGTCCTTGCCGACCAGTATCGGGCGCAGGATGTTGTCGACCAGGCCGATCACCAGCACGCCGAAGGCGATCAGCACCACGCCCTGGACGATGGCCCCCGTGGCCAGGAAATAAATCGCGACGGGCAGCCACACCATGGCGGCCCCGACAGCCGGCAGCAACGACAAAAAGGCCATCAACGTGCCCCACAGCACCGGTGCATGCACACCCAGCACCCACAGGATCAGACCGCCCAGCGCGCCCTGGATCAGGGCCACCACGATGTTGCCCTTGACCGTGGCACGAATGACCGTGGTGAACTTGGCTGACAGCTTGCGCTTGACCTCCGCATTGAGCGGCACGGCATCCTTGATGCGCATGACCAGGGCCGAACCGTCGAGCAGCAGGAAAAACAGCAGGTAGAGCATGACAAAAAAACTGACGAAAAAGTCGAAGGTGCCCTGCCCGATGCTCAGCGCCTGGGTGGCAAAAAACTGGCTGCCCTTGGTCAGCCCTTCCGTGATCCGTTGCTGCACCAGCCCGAAGTTGTTCATGCCGAAGCGGTCGAGCAGACTGGTGATCCAGGCCGGCAGGGCCTCGTAGACCTGCTGGAAATACCGCGCCACGCTGAGTTCACCCGACTGCATGCGCTGGTAAACACCGCCGCCTTCCTGGATCAGCAGCCCCGTCACGATGCCTACCGGCAGAATGACTGCCACCAGGATGACCAGCAGCGTGAGCAACGCAGCGCCAACGCGCCTGGCCGGCATGGCCCTGAGCACGCGCAGGTACAGCGGCTTGAACATGATGGCCAGCACCGCAGCCCAGAACACCGCCCCGTAAAACGGCCAGAGTATCCACAGGAAGGCCACCGAAACGGCCAGCAGCAGAAGCAGGAAGGTCTTGTCTTCAAGCGCGGTGGATGTCGCTTCGTCGGGGAGGTTCATGGCTTCGCGGTTCCTGCAGGATGGGGGTATGGCCCACCGCACAGACGCCACCGGGAAGACCGGTTTTTTGTTTGCGCGGTAGCGCTTCCCGATGATCGCACTACCGATGGGGCTGCTCGCCAGCCCAGGGGGTTGCAACTTGTGGGACAGGCCGGACAGTTGCTGTCAGCGGGCAGCCCGAACAGCGTGGTAAGCGCAAAGAAATGTGTCCCGGTCCTCCACGGATGTAAAGTCACGCAACACCGTGCAAGCTTGCTGGCGCCGTCACGTCTATTGGCGTTCAATGGTGCTCATGTTTGCCACTACCGTCAGGAAACCCATGACTTTGACCACCGCTTCACGGGGCGCATTTCGTACACCGACCCGGACCCTCCTAGCCCTCGCCCTCGCCACTGCAGCGGCGGCCCTGCTGGCGCCGGCGGCACACGCCCAGCCGGCCGCGGCAGCGCCAGCCACGCTGCCAGCGGTTCAGGCACAGCCTGCGCCGTCCACCTCGGTAGTCTCCACGGCATCGGCCTCTACCGAACCCAGATACACCACCGGTGACATCGCGCGGGCATTCAGTTTCATGGACACCAACAAGGACGGCAAGATCAGCCGCGAAGAGGCCTCCGGCTTTCGCGGCGTGGCCAGGCACTTTGATGAAGCCGACACGAACAAGGACAGCACCCTGTCGCACCAGGAGTTCGAAAGCGCGTTGAATCAGGTCAAAAGCCGCTGACTGGAAAATCACGGCGGGACCGCTCCCTGATTGATAGCGCCTTCCGCTTTCCCGTATTGGGCTAAAGCCCTTTCTGGCATCACGTTCTGTGCTCTCCGGCATCGGCGCTCGCAGTCGGCGGGTGTGATGACTTCAGCAGCCTGTGCGCCGCGCTGCAAGGTCTGTTGGGCCATGCCCCGCGTCCAGCACTGGCCAGCTTCTCCGGCTGGGTCTGGCTTTCAACCCTGGTGAGCGACTCGGTACGCCTCGCGCGACAGACGGCCCGGCCGGGCTGTAGGACAACATCGCCGGAAGGCCCCATGTCAGCTAAAAGGACAACGAAATCAAAGGTGACGCGTTATAAAGTAGTCAACCAAGCACCGGACCCAGGCCCGGCCGATTAGCTAGCTACCAAGGTCACATCATGAACATGAAACAACTGCATCAACTTCGCGCGCTGCCCCTCGTTTTGGCGTTTGCGTTCGCGGCAGGCTCCACCTGGGCCCAGAAACCCGAATGGGCCGGCCAGGGCAAAGGCGGCAAGCAGGAGCAAAACGAACGCTCCGGCGGCAAACCGGACAAAGCCGACCGCGGCGACAAGGGCAACGGCAACAACAAGGGCGGCCAGCAGGCCCGCCCGGCGCAACAGGACGTCCGCGTAGGCGCTTACTTCGGCGACCAGCAGCGCGTGGTGATTCGCGACTACTACGGCAAGCAGTACAAGGCAGGTCGCTGCCCTCCCGGCCTGGCCAAGAAGAACAATGGCTGCATGCCTCCGGGCCAGGCCAAAAAATGGGCCATGGGCCAGCCGCTGCCGCGTGACGTGGTGTTTTACCCGGTGCCCAACGCCGTGCTGATCCAGCTGGGCACACCACCTGCCGGCCACAAATATGTGCGCGTGGCCAGCGACATTCTGCTGATCGCCGTGGGCACCAGCATGGTGGTGGACGCCATCCAGGATCTGGGTCGGATGTAAACGCCCTGAGGCGGGCTTGCGGCTGCAGGCCCGCCGCTCAAAAGCGGGGCACCCTTGCTTCGATCAGCGCGTCTGGCTGAGGACCCGCTGTAGCGTCTGCAGCAGCTCGTCGTTCGAGGTTTGCGCCTTGACCAGCACGGCCGCCGCTCGGGTTCCCTGGGCGCGGTCCACCTCGCTGGCCGAGAAAACCACGACCGGCGGCGGCCGCTCCAGCGCTTCGATGTCGGCCAGCAGATCCCAGCCTGACTCACCGGGCAGGGTCAGATCGAGCAGGACCAGGTCGTAGGTCCGCGCCGCCAGGCATGCGCGGGCTTCCTGCAGCGTGGCGGCAAATTCAAAGGTGGCGAAGTCCTGCACGATCGCTGCCGTGATGCGCTGGATATCCAGATCGTCTTCAACATGCAGGATGCGGGGCTTGCCCTCGGCCATGCCATTCATCGCATGGCGCAGACTGCGAATCAGCAGGTTTTCATCAATCGGCTTTTCGAGCCAGTCAGACACCGTCAGCGACTGGTTGTTGAACTGTATCTGGCCCTCCCCGGCCATGGCCGACACCACCACAATGGGCAGATCCCGCGTGCCTTCCTGGCTGCGCAGGGTGCGGATGAGCGTGATGCCATCCTGGTCGGGCAGCTTGAGGTCCAGCGTCATCGCGGCATACCGGTTGGCCGCCAGATGGGCCATCGCCTCGGAGGCGCTGTAAACCATGTCGCTGTCAAAGCCGCCCTTGTCCAGCATCATCGCGATCAGGCGGGCAATGTCTCTATCGTCTTCGCAGATCAGCACGCATGGCCGGGTGAAAACCCGGGTTTCTGCGGGAAGGCGCGGTGCAGCCTCTTTCCATTCGGGCAGTTCAAAGAAGAACGTGGAGCCCACGCCGACCGTGCTGTCAAAACCCACGCTGCCGCCGAGGCGTTCGACAATCGCCCTGGAAATATTCAGGCCCAGCCCGGTGCCGCCCTTCTGCCGCGTATCGGACGAATCCGCCTGGGAAAACTTCTGGAAGATGCGCTTGCGGAATTCTTCCGGAACGCCCGGCCCATGATCACGCACTTCCACCCGCACGCCGAGGCCGGCGCGTTTGACATCGACCTCCACCACCCCGCCCGGCGGTGAATATTTCATCGCGTTGGACAGCAGGTTGGTCACGACCTGGGCCAGGCGGTCAGTGTCCACTTGGACCCGAAGGTCACCCTCCGGAAAATTCAGGCGCAAGCTGACGTTCTGCGCAGCCCCAAAGCCTTCGTTGGCCGCCAGCACCTGTACCAGCAAGGGCTTGAGGTCGACCACCTGCAGGTCCAGGCGCATCTTGCCGGACTCGATCTTTTCGATGTCGAGGATGTCGTTGATCAGACGGATCAGGCGCTCGCAGTTGTTCCTGGCAATGTCCACCAGGGTCTTGACGCGCTCCGGCAACTCGCCGGCCACGCCGCCGGAGATCAGCCCCAGCGAGCCGCGGATGGAGGTGAGCGGCGTGCGCAGCTCATGACTGACCGTGGAGACAAATTCGCTTTTCATGCGGTCGATGCGCTTGAGCTCGGTCACATCAGTCGCCAGCGAATAAAATCCGATGACCTCGCCTTCTTCCTTGCCGTCGCCGTAACGCGGAAAATAATTGACCACGTAGTCGCGGTAGTCGCCGCGCGCGGTTTTCTGGGTGCGCTCGTAGACCACCGGGTAACCCGACAGGACCTCGTCGACCCGGGCGCGCACCACCTGGTAAAACTCCTCACCCATGACCTCGAGCAGGGTTTTTCCGTCGATCTGCTCATGCGACAGGCCAAACCCTTCTTCATAGGCCCGGTTGTGAAAGCGAAAACACTGTGCCTTGTCGACATAGGCGATCAGGGCCGGCACGGTGTCCGTGATCTCGCGCAATTGCATCTCGCTGGCGCGTAGCGCGCTACTGACGCGGTGCATCTCGGTGGTGTCGCGGCCGGTTCCGCGGTAACCGGTGAAATGGCCGGAGGCGTCGAAAACGGGGATGCCGCTGATGGACACATGGCGAATCTGCCCCTGGGCGTCGAGCCGCGTGACTTCAAAATCACGAAAAACTTCGTGCCTTTCCAGCTGCGCCCTGTGCGCGGCCCAGACGCTCTCGTCCATGTGCACATAAGGCAGTTCCCAGCGCGTCTTTCCGATGGAGTTGTCCCCCTTGAACGCCGCCGTATGGGTACGTTCCCCTTCAGCGGAAACCCGCACGAAGCGGAAATTCGCGTCCTGCTCCCAGAACCAGTCGGATGACAGCTCGGTCAGTGCACGAAAGCGCTCTTCACTCTCGCGCAGGGTGCGTTCGGCCTCTTTCCGTTCGGTGATGTCCTGCACCTGGGAAATGAAGTGCAGCGGCTTGCGGTCGGGGTCGCGCACCAGCGAACACGTCAGATAGCCCCAGACAATATGCCCTGACTTGTGGATATAGCGCTTTTCCCACTGGTAGGTTTCAATCTCGCCGGCCAGCGCCCTTTTTCGCTGCAACAGATCCCATTCGACGTCGTCCGGATGGCTGACGTCGTGCACGGTGCGGGCCAGCATCTCCGCTTCAGAGTAACCGAGCATCTGGCAAAAGGCACTGTTGACCCGTAGTCGGCGCGAGTTGATGGCGATCAGCGCCATGCCGATGGCTGCATGCTCGAAAGCACTGCTGAACTGCTGGTCGCCGGCGGAGAAAATATCGTTGTCACTGCTGATCAGCGAACCCGCCGTATCCCGGGCCGCCTGGCCGGTGTCCCTGAACAGGTGGCGTGAGCGGGGAAGGGCCAGCGCGATGCCCGCGTCCTCTCCGGAAACCTCTTCACCCGGCAAGGCATTACTCTGGTCGCTTCCAAGCGTGAAGTAAAACGTGCTGCCCTCACCCAACACCGAGCTTGCCCAGATCCGCCCGCCGTGACGGATGATGATGCGTTTGACCGTGGCCAGGCCGATGCCGCTGCCGGCAAACTCTTCCGGCGAATGCAGGCGCTGGAAAGTGCCGAACAGCTTGTCGGCATAAGCCATGTCGAATCCCGCGCCGTTGTCCCGGACAAAATACACCGGCGGCTGGTCGGCAACGGTTTCCCTGCCGACCACGATCTCCGTGCGGGTCTTTTTCGCACTGAACTTCCAGGCGTTGCTGATCAGGTTCTCAAGAACCTGCCGGATCAGCGAGACGTCCGCGCGGGCCAGCATGCCGGGCTCGACGGTCACCTGAACGTCGCGCCCGGGCTCGGTCTCCGACAATTGTGCGACGACCCGGGCTGCCTCGGCACCGAGGTCCACAGTCTCCCAGTTCAGGCTGGTGCGCGACAGCTTGGCAAGCAGCAGCAACCCGTCGGTGAGTTCGCCCATGCGCCGCACACCGCCACGTATCCGGCTCAGGTAATGGTTCGCGCGTTCGTCGGCCTGCGGCGACACCGCCTTTTGCAGCAAGGCACAGTAGCCGTCGATGGAACTCAGCGGGGAACGCAGGTCGTGCGCTACGGAATAGGAGAAAGCCTCCAGCTCCGTGTTGGCCGCCTCCAGCTGGGCGGTCCTGCGCGAGACCCGGTTTTCCAGGTCGACGTTGAGCCGGACAATTTCCATCTCGGCGCGCTTGCGCTTGCTGATGTCGGTGATGGTGCTGACAAACCCGGACGGGGCGTCGCCGGTATTGTCGAACAGCGGCCTCACATTGATCAGTGCCCACAGATCACTGCCATCGGGCTTGCGGTAACAGACCACCACGTTCGACTGCGGCAGGCCCGTGCGCCTGGCCATCGCGCTGGGCCGCTCATCCTCGGCCATCAAGGAACCGTCTTCGCGCAGCGTCTGCCATGTCGGCCCGAGTAGCGTCTCCCCTCTCATCTGGGCCAGGGTCAGACCAAGAATGCGCTCGGCACTGGCATTGCAGTCGATGATTCGCCCCTCGGCATCACGCATGACGACACCTTCGGCCAGCGCACCAACCACGCTGCGAAAGCGTGTCTCACTGGCTACCAGCGCCGCTTCGGTCTGTTTGCGCGCGGTGATGTCGGTTCCCACGCCGCGGTAACCCGTGAATTTCCCGTCCAGGTCAAACACGGGCTCGCCGCTGATGCAGAAAAAGAGGCGCTTGCCGTCCAGGTCCACGCGCTCGTATTCGAAGTCGCGAAAAGTTTCATGGTTTTCCAGCTGCGCGCGATGCACCGCCCAGGCCGCCTTGTTGCGTGGGTTGTCGTCGATGTCCCAGCGCGTGCGGCCGAGGTATTCGCTGATCAGGGCCTGGCCTCCCGAACCGGCGGGAAGCCTGCCAAAGCGGGCCGCGCCGCTGGACATCCGGGTGAAGCGGAACTGGTCGTCCAGCTCCCAGTACCAGTCGGAAGAAAGCTGGGTCAGGCTGCGGAATCGTTCCTGGCTATAGCGCAGGCGGGCCTCGGCGGCCAGCCGTCCGGTGACATCCCCGCTGGTGACCAGGACATGGGTGACGGCGCCACCGGCATCCTTCAGCGGAACCTTGCGCACGTGAACGCGGATGGCACCGCGGTGTTTTGTCGCCACCAGCTGGTCGGGCAGCTCCTGCATGACGCCTGCTGCAACCAGCTCCAGGTCGGCGGCGTGCATGCGGTCTGCGTCCTCATTCGGCCAGAGATCGTGGGCCGTGCGGCCCATCGCCTCTTCGCGGGTCACCCCGTACAGAGCCTCGGCGGCCTTGTTCCAGCCCACAATCCTGAACCCGTCCCGCACGGATTTCAGCTGCAGGGCAATCGGCAGGTTGTCAACCACCTCATCGAGGAAGCCCGCGGCTTGCCGCTCGGCTTCTTCCGAGCGCTTGATCGCGCTGATGTCATGCACCGTCCCCCGATAACCGAGGAAGTGGTTCTGCTCGTCGAAAACGGGGATGCCACTGACCGACAGGTAGTGCGGCAAGTCGTCGCCGAGCTTGCGCATGTATTCGAAATTGCGAAACGGCTGATGGGCGTCCAGCACGGCGCGGTGCGCCTCCCAGGATCCGCTGAGGGGAACTGCACCGGCAAGCTCCCAACGGCGCTTGCCGATGTTGCTGTCCCGTTCAACATCGAGCTCGATGGCCGCCTGCTCGCCGGAAAACCTGACGAAGCGGTGCTCGGCATCCTGCTCCCAGTACCAGTCCGCGGATATCGTGGCCAGGTCGCGCAATCCCTGCGCGCTGCGCCTGAGCAAGTCGGCCTCGCGCTTTTGTTCGGCAAGCTCATGCTCCAGACGGTCCTTGTCGGCGGCCAGTTCGGCCAGGCGGGCCTGCAAGCGCGCGTTGGCTTCCAGCAGGTCCTCTTCACGGCTCATGGCTGGAGCCCCCTGCCGACCGCAGCACAGGAGGAGCCGGACAGGCCGGCTGGCGAAGCAGGAAGAGATTGCTGGTGCATGCGCTACCTGATATCTCGTTGGAAATGCCGTGAATGCCAAGCATAGGGACTTGGGCAATTTAAAACCAAAGTATCCCTCTCTCCCCGCCCGCTGGCTATCGGGGTAGTCCCCTGCATTTTTATTGCTGGCAGGAATGCCGCGAACCGGCGGTCAGGGAACAAGCACTTCCCCATGACCGGGCAAAATCTGACGGCAAGGCTGCCACAGGGAGACAAACACCCCTGTTTCGTTCAGCGCCAACACAATGGAATGACACATATCACCCTATAACGGCTGAGTATGCGATTTCTTAAGCCTTTTTAGCTCATTTTTTGAAAATCTCTAAACAGCGGCGTCCGTCGCCGGATCTGGGCCTCAAGGTTGCAGCGGAATCTTCATCGCACGATCAACGGGAACCGCCGCGACACTGTTTTGCGGTGAGCCTTCAATCACCCGGTCCGAGTACGTCAGGTACACCAGGGTGTTGCGGGCGGCATCGACCATGCGTACGATGCGTATCCTCTTGAAAACCAGCGATATCCTCTCGCTGAAAACCTCTTCCTGCTGCGGCAGCGGTTTGACAAACGAAACCGGCCCCACCTGGCGGCAATCAATGGACGCCTCCGATTTGTCTTCGGCCAAACCCACGGCCCCTTTGATGCCGCCGGTCTTGGCTCGCGAAACGTAGCAGGTGACGCCCCTGACCTTGGGGTCATCGTGGGCGTCGACCACGATCTTGTGATCGGGCCCGATGAACTTGAACACGGTATCCACCTCGCCAATGTTCTGGGCGTGGACGGGTGACCACACGCCAAACAACAGCACGGACAGAAGCGGCAACAAGGCGGACTTTTTCATGGCATTTTCTTCAGCGTGAACATCCCCCACTATAGCCACGCTGCCCCTCAATAGCGACGCGGATCGTCCGGTCGGCGGTCCCGGCGGTTGGGCACGCCGTCCCCATCGCGGTCGCGGTCGGCCCGGTTGTGAATGCCGTCGCGGTCACGGTCGCGGTCGCCGTAGTAGGGGCCGCCGTGCGACCGGTGGGGTTGGCCGCTGCCGTAGGGCACGGCCACGCAGCCGGCCAGCGCAGCGGCGGCGAGCACAAGGGCAAGTTTTTTCATCATGGGTATCTCCAGGTCGTCGAGGTTCAATGCACCCGCCAGCAGCTTGCCCGGCGGCGCGACGGGCACAGCCTTTTCTCCAGGCTGCCGGGCCATTGAAGTCCGGCCCGGTGTCTGTAGCGTGTGCCTGTCCCCTGTGTGCGGTGAAGCTGGTTACAGGATGTGCAAGGACGAACCATAAAAATTCCTGCAACCTGTCGTAACGGTCCTGTTATTGCGACTCACCGCTACTAAATATGTAGCAATTAACGCTTGTACAGAAAGGGCCGGGGCCCAAAAATGTTTAAACAAGACACCTTTCACCGCGCCTGGTCGTGCTTCCAGGGACAAAGCTGCAAGGGAGTAGCATTGGCCACTCCACCCTGTCCCTTGCCTCTGAGGAAGATCCGATTGCGAAAACTGCTTTTTACTGCCTGCCTGCTCATGACCGCTCCCCTGCTGCAGGCTGCTGGCGAACCCGCGACGGCGAACGCCCATCCCCTGACGGGCACCTGGTCCTGGTCGCTCTTCGGGGGGAGCTGCACCGAGACGTGGCAATACCGCAGCAACCGCACGGTGCTCAGCACCAGCGGGCAGGAAGTGGCCGAAAAAACATACGAAGTCGCGAAGCTGCCGGACGCCAACGGTTTCTACAAGCTGGTGGAAACCGTGGTGCGGCAAAACGACAAGAAGGACTGCTCCGGGGCGCTGCTGGAGGGGCCGGGTGAACAGATCACCCGCTTCATCCAGTTCAACCCGCAACGCGACAAGATGCTGGTGTGCGAGAAAGCGTCACTCAAGGCCTGTTTTGGGCCGGTGTCGAAAATGCAATGATGACCGCCCTGCCGTCGCATGCCCAATGAACCCGCCCCCGGCTTGCCGGGGCGGGGTTTCAGCCCGGATCGCTCTGGACGCCCGCGCGCCGACGCCGCGTCGCGGCTGGCCTGAGCGGCGTTACAGGCGGGTTGCGCCTGCTGGCGTAGCGGCGATAAAGCCTAGCCGCCAGCCCGGAGGTGATGGCGAAAACAAGCAGTTTACGAAGCATGAAGTGCCTCCCGGATTTAAAAAATGCCGAACAACATCAGGAGGAGGATGACGCTGATCGGTACACCGAGTAACCAGGCAATGATGGGCATGTGATTTCTCCTTTGCTTTGTTAAGTACGAAAGCCAAAGATAAACACCTCTCGCAGGCGCGAATGCCGGAAGCGGGCCCCAACCAAGGTAGGGCCAGACCTACATGGCAGCATTGGCCTCCACACCCGGCTGGGGATGCGCCACAGAGCTTCGGTATATTGGGGGACTTCGCTCACCACCCTGCCCGGCCCGACTTTTCCCTTTTTGAAACCACCATGAAAAAGCTCTACAGATATTTCTTCCGCGGGCTGATCACCATCCTGCCGCTGGCCCTGACCCTGTACCTTCTCTTCATCATGCTGGCATGGATGGAGACCCTGACGCTGTGGATCCTGCGGCCGCTGTTCGGCGACTTCTACATTCCGGGCATGGGGCTGGTGGTCGGCATGCTCGGCATTGTGCTGATTGGCTACCTGGTGTCCAACCCGCGCGTGCGCAAGGCGCTGCTGTTTGTCGAGCTACCGTTCACCAACCTGCCTGTGGTCAAAAGCATTTACTCGTCGCTCAAGAGTTTTGCCGACTACTTTTCGCCCACGGGCAAACAGGGCGAACAAAGTGTGGTGATCCTGCGCATGCCGGACAACGGGCTCGAAATTGTGGGGTTAATCACGCGCCGCAGTTTTGCGGATCTGCCCGCGGGCTTTCTGCCAGGGGAACGTGTGGCGGTGTATCTGCCGATGGGCTACATGATCGGCGGTTACACCGTTTTTGTGCCTGTCGAATGGGTGCAACCGATAGCGATGACGGTTGAGGAAGCGATGCGCTCGTCGATGTTCGCATGGATGGCGCGGCCGCCGACTTCTGCGGACAACGCGCCCCGGCCTTGAACCGGCGCTTGACTGCTATCAATAAAATAGCTATTGGCGCCCACCTGATAAGGGCTGGCAGCCAAAATGATCAAAAAAAAAAACGGCTCGTGCTTAATGGGTGCGCGAAGGGCCTGGGCCACGGCCGGCAATGTGCCGGAACGTGATGCGGCCCTTGCTCAGGTCGTAAGGCGACAGCTCCAGCGACACCTGGTCGCCCGCCAGAATGCGGATGTGGTTCTTGCGCATCTTGCCGGAGGTGTAGGCCACCAGCTTGTGGCCGTTGTCCAGCGTCACGCGAAAGCGCGAGTCCGGCAGCACTTCGTTGACCAGTCCGTGCATTTCAATCAGTTCTTCTTTGGCCATGATGAAAACTCCTTGGGAATTTGAAAAAAATCTGTCGTGCAGGCAATGGGGCAGAGCCGTTCAGGCGCAAACAGGCGACGTGCGCTCGTGAATCCAGCCGAGGGCGTGTTCCGTCGCGTAGTGCACGGCGGCCGCGGCGCTGTCAAAAAGCCCGCTGAACCGCAGCACGCGGTCATGCGTGGCACTGCCGCGCCCGGAGCGGATGGAGACCGACGCCGCGTAAAGGCCTTCGCCCTGCGGTTTGGCGAGCGGGGAGACAAGGTACTTGCCCACCGCGATGTTGGTGTGATCGATGTTCATAAAGTCCGTGCCGGGTATTTTTCCCGGCTTGATAAATAAGGAAATAACGGCTTGCAAGCAAGCCCGCGCGTGTTCGGGTCCTGACCGCCAGGCTTTACAACATAAAGGACTGGCTGGTTGAGCCTTGCGTGGGCACCGTTGGGGGAGGTGCTCGCCGGAAATGGAACAGTGTTTGAGAGGGTTCAGCGCTGTAGGGGCACTGAAAACACTGTGAATTCGGGCTCTTGGAAGCGCCGCATTTGAGAAGGAAGCCGCGTGGTAAAGGGGCTTCGATGTAAAAAGCTGATGCTTTACCGAAGTTCTTATTGTAACCTTTACCACGCCTGCCTGCACAAAGCCAGTCCCAGGTCGAAGCAGGTGATGCACAGCGAGCGAGTCTTCAGCCCAGCCGGGGCCGCGGATCTGGCTCTGCCAGTCCGCAGGCGCAGCGCCCCCTCGGGGGGCAGAGAGCTACGCGCAGCGAGCGAACGTGGGGGCTTTATCTACTTACTGTTCAAATTGCGGGTGCAGCAACCGGATCCGGCTCATGGCCATGCCGGCCGCCGCCGTGCGGGTTTCGACCCCGAGTTTGGCAAACACCCGCTCCAGGTGTTTTTTCACGGTCATCGGGCTGGTGCCCAGGATGTCGCCGATGTCGCGGTTGATCTTGCCCTTGACCACCCAGTACAGCACCTCGGCCTCGCGCGCCGTGAGTTTGAAGCTCAGGCTCATGGCCTGGATGACCGTGTCGTCGGACTCCTCGCGCATGATGATCAGCCAGTCGTCGTCGCCGGTTTGCTGGTGCAGGCGAAAGGTCAGCCGGCGCGCGACCGAGGCGGCACTCTCGCACACCAGCCGCGGCGGCTCGATCTGCCGCTCAGCATCGGCCAGGTTGCGGCGCAGCCAGGTCAGCACGGCTGCAGGCGTCTGCGGCGCGCTGGTGCCGTAATACTGCTGCAGCAGCTCGCGCGCCAGCGGTGTCTGCCACATCAACTTGCCGTCACTGGCACGCACCGTGATGGTGGCGTAGCCAAAGGCGTCCAGGGCGTTGCGCGCCTGGCGCTTTTCGCGCGCGCTCTGCAGGTGCACACCGATGCGCGCCAGCACTTCCTTGGGCTTGATCGGTTTGGTCACATAGTCCACACCGCCCGATTCCAGCGCGGCGACCAGGTATTCGGTCTCGGTCAGCCCGGTCATGAAGATGATGGGAATGTGCGCGGTACGCGCATCGGCCTTCAGGCGCTTGGCCACCTCAAAGCCATCCATGCCCGGCATCATCGCGTCGAGCAGCACGATGTCAGGCAACGCCTGGGCAGCGCGCTGCAAGGCGGCTTCGCCGTGGGTGGCCACCAGCACGGTGTAGCCGGATTCATCGAGCGCATCGTGCAGCACCGACAGGTTGTCCGGCACGTCGTCGACGATCAGCACCACGTCGCTGTTGGCGCGGTCCAGCGTGTGCGCGAGTGTGCGGTCGTTCATGTCGGTACCTGGCTGAGCTGCAGGCTCATGGTTTCAAACTGGAACTGGCGCGCCAGGCCGCGCATTTCGGCGGCAAACCCGGCGCTTTGCGGCTGTGATTTTTCGATCTCGTCGAGCGTGTTCATGATGCCGCGAAAATAACCGAGGTTGACCACCTCGCGCAAGGCGTCGAGCTGCGCCGCGGGCGGGTAGATGCGCGGCAGCGAAGCCGGTGCCGGTGCGACAGGTGCCCGCGGCGGCGCTTCCAGCCAGACCAGCGCCAGGCGCCGCTCCAGCCAGTCGATCAACTCACTGTGGCGCACCGGCTTGAGGATGAAGTCTTCCAGGCGGATACCCACATCATTGTCCAGCCCCTTGTCGAAGGCGTTGGCCGACACGATCGCCAGGTGAATATCGGCATGGCCCGCCGCACGCAGGCGACGCAGGGTCTCCCAGCCGTCGATGCCGGGCATGGCCAGGTCCATCAGGATGACCTCGGGCCGGTAACCGGCAGCCAGCAAATCGAGGCAATCGTGGCCGCTGGCGGCCGTGCGTATCTCGAAGCCCAGCGGCTGCAACACATTGACCAGCAGTTCGCGGTCGGCCTCCTCGTTGTCCACCACCAGCACACGCCGGCGCGGGCCGGCATAACCGTAACGCGCCTTGTGCGCGCGCGACGATGGCACCGGCAGCGCCGCGCCGGGCGCCAGCCGCACCTCGGGCAAAAACAGCTTGACGCGAAACACCGAGCCGACATCAGGCGTGCTGGTCACCGTGAGTTCGCCGCCCATCAGGTCGGTCAGCATCTTGGCAATCGTCAGGCCCAGGCCCGCGCCGGGTGCGGCCGGCCCGGGCGTGGACGCCCGTGTGAAGGGCTCGAAGATGCGCTCGATCTCCTGCGCCGACAGGCCCGGGCCGGTGTCCTCGATCTCGATGCTGGCCATCTCGCGCGCATATTTCAGGCGCAGGTTGATGCGCCCCCTGGCCGTGAACTTGACGGCGTTGCCCAGCAGGTTGATCAGGATTTGCCGCACACGTTTTTCGTCGGCACGCACCACCACCGGCAGCGTGCCTTCGGACTCGAAATGAAAGGACAGGCCCTTGGCCTGGGCTTCGAGTTCGAACATGCCGGCCATCTCCTGCACGAAGTCGACAAAGTGCATGGGCCTGACGTTGAGCGTGAGTTTGCCGCTTTCGATGCGCGCAATGTCCAGCGTTCCCTCGATCAGCGAGAGCAGGTGTTCGCCGCCGCGCTTGATGACGCCTACCGCCTGCTGGCGGTGCAGCGGAATCGACGTGTCTTCGCCCATCAGCTGCGCATAACCGAGGATGCTGTTGAGCGGCGTGCGCAACTCGTGGCTGATGGCGCTGATGTAGCGGCTCTTGGCCTGGTTGGCCAGATCCGCCACCCGTTTGGCCTGCTGCAGGGCCTCGTCGGTCTGGCGGTGCGACTCGATTTCCTTCATCAGCAAGTGCGTCTGGCGGTTCGACTCTTCCTGCGCCACCTGCCGGCTCTTGTGCGCCAGCACCAGCCACCAGGCCACCAGCCCGGCAATCACCAGCAGCGCCATGTAGGCCTTCAGGAAGCCGGAGCGCAGCGCCGATTCGGAGGCGGCCTGCAGGTCCAGCAAGGCGCGCATTTCCTGGTGGTAAAGCAGGCCGAACACGCTGGCCAGCAATGGCACGATGATCAGCATCAAGAGCAGGAAGTGCCCGAGCCCGGTGTCCAGGTAAGGCCAGATGCGGCGCGGCAGCAGCCAGCGCAGCGTGGCCGACCACTGCGCCGACAGGCTGGCCTGCGGCTTGCACAAATCGCCGCAACGCGCATCCAGCGTGCAGCAAAGCGAACAGATGGGCCCCTGGTAGGCCGGGCAATGCGCCATGTCCGGGCCTTCGTAGTCGCGCTCGCAGATCACGCAGCGCTTGAGGGCATAGGGTTTGTAATTGCCCTGGGCCTCGGCCTCGGGCGCTTCCCCCTGACGGGCAATGTAATAGCGCCCTTTCGTGGCCCAGGCGATCAGCGGCGAGGTGACAAAGGCCGTGCCCAGCGCAATGACCGCAGAAAAAGCCTGGGCCAGCGGGCCGAACAGGCCCAGGTGCGCGGTGACCGACAGCAGCGAGGCCAGCGCCATCGCCCCCACACCGACCGGGTTGATGTCGTAGAGGTGCGCACGCTTGAACTCGATGCCTTTAGGCGACAGGCCCAGCGGTTTGTTGATGACGAGGTCGGCCACCACCGCCATCATCCAGGCAATCGCGATGTTGGAATACAGGCCCAGCACATCACCGAGGGCCTGGAACACATTCATCTCCATCAGCATGAAGGCGATCAACGTGTTGAACACCACCCAGACCACACGCCCCGGGTGGCTGTGCGTCAGGCGCGAGAAGAAGTTGGACCAGGCGAGTGATCCTGCATAGGCGTTGGTGACATTGATCTTGAGCTGCGAGATCACCACAAACAACGCTGTGGCGGCCACCGCCCAGCCGTAATGCGGAAACACGTATTCATAAGCTGCCAGGTACATCTGGTTGGGGTCTACCGCGCGCTCCAGCGGCACCATGTGCTGGATCGCCAGGTAAGCCAGAAAAGCGCCGCCCAGCATCTTGACCACTCCGAGCAACACCCAGCCGGGGCCGCCGGCCAGCACGCCGGCCCACCAGCGGCGACGATTGGCCGCCGTGCGCACCGGCATGAAACGCAGGTAGTCGGCCTGTTCGCCCATTTGGGTGATTAACGCAATGCCCACCGTCAAAGCAGCACCAAACAAGTGCAGATCAAACCCTGAACTCGTGCCTTTTTCACCTTTATAGTGCGTTATCCCCGCAAAAGCACCCGGGTCACGCACCAAAACATACACAAACGGCACCACCAGCATGATCAGCCAGAGCGGCTGCGTCCAGACCTGCAAGCGGCTGATGGCCGACACCCCATGGGTGACCAGAGGGATGACCACCAGCGCGCAGATCAGGTAACCCCAGCTTGGCGGAATGCCCAGCGCCAGCTCCAGCGCATAGGCCATGACCGCCGCCTCCAGCGCAAAAAAGATGAAGGTGAAGGACGCGTAGATCAGCGAGGTCAGGGTCGAGCCGATGTAGCCGAAGCCGGCGCCGCGCGTCAGCAGGTCCATGTCGACGCCGTAACGGGCGGCATAAACGCTGATCGGCAGGCCGGCCATGAAAATGATGAAGCCGGTGGTGACGATGGCCCAGAACGCGTTGGTGAAGCCGTACTTCACCAGCAAGGTGGCCCCCACCGCTTCCAGGATCAGGAAGGAGGCCGCACCAAACGCGGTATTGGCGACCCGCCATTCGGACCACCGGCGAAAGCGCTGCGGCGTGAAACGCAGCGCGTAGTCTTCCATGGTTTCGCTGGCGACCCAGCTGTTGTAGTCGCGTCGGACCTTGATGATGCGCTGCACCGGCGCCTCGGGCTCCGCCTGCGCAGGCATGGCGGGCGCCCACGGGGGCACCGCCTGGGTCGGCAGGGGCGGCGGCGTGGCGGTGGCGTCCATGGGGTGTCAATACGTCATAAGGCGGAGCCTCATCAAGTGCAGATTCCATGCCACAGAGGGAAAACCAGTGCCGCGCGCCGCGCTCCTGTGGCACCATTCTTGCACCCCGGCAGAGCGTCCACTGCTGCAGCCGACCCCGGAGAACCCATGGAACTGACCCCCAGAGAAAAAGACAAGCTGCTCATTTTTACGGCCGCGCTGCTGGCCGAACGCCGCCAGGCCCGCGGCCTGAAACTGAACTACCCCGAAGCCGTCGCGCTGATCAGCGCCGCCGTGATGGAAGGCGCACGCGACGGCAAAACCGTGGCCCAGCTCATGAGCGAAGGCCGGACGATTCTGACGCGCGCCGACGTGATGGACGGCATCCCCGAGCTGATCCCCGACATCCAGGTCGAAGCCACCTTTCCCGACGGCACCAAGCTGGTCACCGTGCACCAGCCGATTGTGTGAATCATCCACCCCTGCAAAAAGCCCGCACCATGAAAACCAATATTGCTCTCAAAACTATAGCTACTTGCGCAATAACAACGTGGGCTGGAGCCTCATTTGGCCATGATGGTCACCTGATGGCCGGCGCCCACTGGCATGCCACCGACGCCTGGGGTTTTGTGGCCCTGGGCGGCCTGGTTGTGCTGGCGATCTGGCTGTCCAACAAAGACAAATGAGACGGTCATGATTCCTGGCGAAATATTCACCGATGGCCCCGACCATCCGCTCAATACCGGCCGCCGCACCCTGAGCGTGGTGGTGCAAAACACCGCAGACCGGCCCATCCAGGTCGGCTCGCATTACCACTTTGCCGAAACCAACGGCGCGCTGGCCTTCGACCGCGCTGCCGCGCAGGGCATGCGGCTCAACATCGCGTCCGGCACAGCCGTGCGTTTCGAGCCCGGGCAACAGCGCACGGTGGAGCTGGTGGACTTCGCCGGCGAACGAAAAATTTACGGCTTTCGCGGCCTGGTACAGGGAAAAATCTGATGGCAACCATAGGCAGACGCGCTTACGCAGAAATGTTCGGCCCCACCGTGGGCGA
>ERZ1292640.816-Hain-H43-02um-R1-816-length-25870-cov-6_pt1 | contig 23894 bp, 19 predicted proteins | sample MGYA00564404_ERZ1292640 | MGnify/ENA primary metagenome ERZ1292640 (study PRJEB36523, sample SAMEA6512636) | groundwater metagenome | collected 2019-01-08 | study: AquaDiva: Metagenomics assemblies of 32 groundwater samples
CGGTCGATCACGTGCCCTTCGTCGCGGAAAACCCGGCGGGCAGCCTTCGCAAGGGAGGAGAGTTGCACTCGCTGGTTTACCGAGCCGTAGCTCGTTCAATGTTCAGGCGAGCGAAGGCTGGTGGACCAGACGGGAATCGAACCCGTGACCTCCTGAATGCCATTCAGGCGCGCTCCCAACTGCGCTACTGGCCCACGAGAGAACAACCCCTCATTTTACCAAAGAACAGGGACGCTCGGCCAGTGCGTTTGGACACCGCCGCTGGATTCCTCCGAATCCCGAATCCCAATTCCAGAATCCCGACGAGGCGTGGATCGACTACATGGAAGGATCGACCGGGACGTGGTGCGCCAGTGACAGCCAGCGAATCAGCCGCGCGGCGGCTTCGTGCGAGGTGGGCCCGTAGAACGGCATCAGCGACGAAGGCAGGCCCGGCCGGCGCGCGATCTGCGCGCGCCAGCGATCAGTCTGAATCGGCGACGTCTCGATCACGTAGACGCGGCCGCCGATTTCCCGCTCGAATCGTTGAATCTCCGTGGCCATGCCTTACCATTCGTGCACGAACACTCGCGAAAGAACAAGCCTCAGCATTCTACGCGACGATTCCTGCCGATCAAGCGAAACGTCGCGCGAAGGTGACATCCACATCAAGGATCGTCCTGATGGGCGCGTGTTTGCGCGACCGATCGCGCGGCCGTGTCCGACCGTCCACATGTTTTCCACGTCGGCGTCCACAACTTTTCCACAGGGAGGCCGGTCAGCGCGCGTGTGTGGCGCGCTTGACGCCTTCTGGGGCGCGCACTACGCTTGCAACGAAATGACCGCGACGATGCCGCGACGGGGCGCCAGCGCCGGTGCTCCGCCCCCACACGTAAGGCGCGTGCGAGCGCGACTGGCCGCAATATTCGCGGTCCTGCTGGTGCCGTGCGGAGGTGCCGGCGCGCAGGATGCGACGTCCACATCGTTCTACCGCATCTTCCTGACCAACGGTACGGCACTGGCCAGCTACGGCGAGTACACGCGAGCCGGCGACCGGGTGGTCTTCGCCATGCCCCTGGGAAACGCCGCGCAACCGGATTCACTTCAGCTGGTCAGCCTGCCGGCCGGCGTGGTCGACTGGGATCGAACCACTCGCTATGCCAACAGCGTGCGCTACCAGCGCTACGCGGCCACGCGTGGTGACGCCGACTACCGGGCCCTGACCGACATGGTGGCGCGCGCCCTCACGGACATTCGCGCGGCGAAGGACTCCACCCGCCGGCTGGCGATTGCCGAGGATGCGCGGCGGCAGTTGGTGGAGTGGCCCGCCGCTCATTTCGGTTTCCGCGCCAGCAACGTGCGCGACCTGACCACACTGGTGGAGGAGATCATCTCGGATATACGCGCGAATGCTGGCGGGCGCCAGTTCGACCTGAACCTCGTGGCGATGATTGAACCACCGAGCGATCCCCTGATGTCCGATCCCACGGCGATCGAAACGGTGGACCTGGCGTCGGCCGTGACCCGAATAAGCGACATCCCCGTCGAACGGCGGTCGCTTCAACAGGCAATCCTGGCCACGCTCGATCGGCATCAGGGAGGGCTTCCCGCAGCCTGGGTCAAGTCCACGCGCGGCCGCCTTCATGACAGCATGGTCGCCGAAACGCGCGTTGATACGCGCTACGCCAAACTGACGTCACGGGCGCTGGCGGACGCCTCGGCCCGTGCTGCAGAGGCAGACGTCACGGGTGTGGAGCGCGTGATCGCCGGGGTGCGAGCGAAAGACACGAAGCTGGGAGGACGCCGGCCCGAACAGATCGCCTCGTTGCTGGTCTCGCTCGATGCACACGTTGAGGCGGCGCGTGTGCGGCGATTGGCATGGGATCGTTGGGCGTTTCGCGTCGACACCTATCGCCGATACCGGCACGATGTCGACCGGCACCTGGAGCGTCTCTCGAGCCTGGTGCGCGACGTCGAACGGATTCGCTTGATGGCGGGTCCGGACATCAAGCGTGTGTCGGACCTCGAGAGGCGCGCACACGCCATCGGACTGGAACTGGGCGTGCTGCAGCCTCCTCAGGACTTGAAGGCCTCCCATGACGCGCTGTCCGCCTCGGTACGCCTGATCGAGGATGCGTGCCGCTTGCGCCGGGAGGCGGTCGCCACGGTCAGCATCGACCTGGCCCGAAACGCCTCGACCGCCGCAGCCGGATCGCTCGTGTTGCTCAACTCGGCCCGGGCCGGTATCAAGAGTTTCTTCAGCCCGCCGCAACGACCGTGATCACGGCTCGCGCAACCCGTCTGCTTCGCGTGCCGCACCTGAGCGCATTCCGCCAGGGTCTAGCGCGCCTGGCCATCGAGGGCACGGTGGCCGCCGTTCGGCGGCGCGTGATCATCGTGCCCACCCGAGCAGCCGCCGAGCAGCTGCGGCGGAGCATCGAGGACGCCTCGCTGGCAACCGGCGCCCGCGCGATCGCCATTCCCAACCTGCTGACGCGCGATGAATGGTTGACGGCGCTCCAGGACGACCTCTGTGAATCGCGTCCACGGCTGTCGATCCACGAACGAGAGGTACTGCTTGACGCGGCAGCGCGCGCTGCCGTCAGCGCCGGGGCCGGGCCGCCGTTTACCATCCGTCCGGGTCTGCTGGCCGAGATGCTGGTGTTCTACGACGAGCTGGGCCGCCATCAGAAGACCGTCGACGACTTCGCCCGCCTGGTGGGGGGGCAGCTGGAGCGCGACGCCGAATCGGATCGGGGCGCCGCCCGCATGTGGGCTCAGACCCGTTTCATGGTGGCGACGTTCCGGGGCTATCAGGACAGGCTCGCCACCGCAGGTGTGCTCGACGAGCACCTGCTTCGCGTCCGGTTGCTCGAGACCCCGGCCACCGGTTTCTCGCACGTGATCGTGGCGGTTGGCGATCGCGCAGGTGATGCACACGGGCTCTGGCCGGCGGATTTCGATCTATTGACGCGGCTTGCGGGAGTGGAACGTCTCGACGTGGTGGCCACAGAAGCCGCGCTGGCCGCCGGATTCCTGGAGCGGGTGCGCCAGGCGCTGCCTGGACTTGCCGAAGTGATGGACGAGGGTCACGATGGTGCCGTGCCGCCGGTGGTGGTGGCTCCATCAGGACCTGAATCGCATCCGTTTGCGACCTACCGCGACCGCGAGGACGAACTGGCTGCCATCCTCCGGCGTGTGAAACGGACGCATCAGGCCGGGACGCGTGCGCCCTTGTGGCAGACGGGCATCGTCTTCAAGGGCCCATTGCCGTACGTGTACCTCGCGAGCCAGCTCTTCCCGTCAGCCGGCGTGCCCTACCAGGCCTTCGACGCGCTTCCGTTGGCGTCGGAACCCTACGCGGCGTTAGTGGATGTGATCATCGAGGGTGCCACGGCCGGCTTCACGCGCGCGGCGCTGGTCGCCTTGATGCGGTCGCCGATGCTAAGTGTCGGAGTAGGGGTCGGGCACGGTGCGCGTTCCCAGTTAGCCGTCTCGCGGCTCGATCGGGCGCTGGGCGACGCGGGCTATCTGGGAGACACGGCGGAACTGGAACGGCTGGCCGCTGTCTGGCGTTCCCGCGCCAGCACACCGGGCGGCGGTGGGCGACATAGCGGCGACGATTTGCTGGCCGGTGCCGCCGACATGGCCGTCCAGATCACCGGGGAACTGGAGGCTCTGACCCGCGACGCTACACCTTCACATCATCTCGACGTGTTGCTGGCCTTCCTTGTGGCGCACGACCGGCCGCCGCGCGAACACGACGGCACCATCGACCGCAACCTGCGGGCCCGCGCAGCCATCCACGCCGCGCTCTCGATCCTGCGCGACGCGCACCGACGCTACGACAACGACCCTCGGCCGTTCCCCCAGACCGCGGCGGCCATCCATCGGTGGATCGAACAGCAGACGTTCGCGCCGCGGCAGGGATCGGGTGGCGTGCAGTTGATCGACGCCGATGCGGCGCGCTTCGCCAACCTCGACACGATGTACCTGGTGGGTCTAACGCGTCACGAGTGGCCCGAACACCGGCGGCGTTCGGTCTTCTTTCCCGTCTCGCTGCTGTCGCAACTTGGCTGGCCGCCGGAGGCGGACGCGCTGGCGGCCCAACGCGCGGCCTTTGAGGACTTGTTGCGCGTGCCATCGGGGGAAGTACTGGTGTCCTCCATCACCCTGGAAGACGATGCCATCGTCGAGGCGTCGCCGTATCTGGAAGACGTGAGTCAGAGCGGACTCGAGATCCGGTGGGAGGATGCGCCTGAGCACGCCAGGATCTTCCAGGATGAGGCCGTGGTGGCAGATCCGGTTCGGCCCGATGTCCTCCAGGCGCCAACGGTCACGTGGCTGGCAGCGCGCATGGGTCGCACGTCAGCCGATGATGTGCGCTTCCACGGCCAGGCGTTCTCCCCTGGGATCGACTCGTACCGGGTCAGCGCCATCGATCAATATCTGGATTGCCCGTTCAAATTCTTCGCCACGCACGTGCTGAAACTCGATGAAGACCCACAGGACCGGGATGCGCTGGACTCGCGTGCCCAGGGCGAATTCGTGCACCGGGTATTCGAGCGGTTCTTCCGGGAATGGCACGAGTCGGGGCGGCGGGCGATCTCCGCCGCCAATCTGGCTGAGGCCCGCACGCGGTTTGGCGCCGTGGTCGATGAGGCGCTGCCGAGCCTGCCCGAGGCGGACGCCACGCTGCTTCGAGCCCGGCTTCTGGGATCGGCCGCGGCGCCCGGCTTTGGGGACGTTGTGTTCCAGATCGAGATCGACCAGCCAGAGCCGGTGGTTGACCGCCTCGTCGAGTTCCCGTTGAGCGGGGACACGGTGTTGGGAACCGGGCCAGACGCCCGAACCGTCTCGCTGCGCGCGAAGGCCGATCGTGTGGACCTGCTCGCCAACGGCACGTTCCGCATCTATGACTACAAGCTGGGCCGCGCACCCGACACCAAGAGGGCGGTGCAGTTGCCCGCCTACGCGGCCGCCGCCCGACAACGGCTCGATCGACGCGACGACCGCTCGTGGCAACCGTCCGATGTGGCGTATATCGCGTTTGGCAAAGGCGATCATCGCCAGCCGGTTGCCGCGAAGGCCGGAGAGCTTTCCGCGAAGTTGGCGGACGGAGAAACCAGACTGCTCGAGACCCTGCTGCGAATCGAACGGGGCGAGTTTCCGCCCTCTCCGCACCAGCCGCGCCGCTGCGCCGTCTGCCCGTTTTCCACGGTGTGCCGCAAGGAGTACGTCGGTGATGAGTAGCGGCATGCCGTCTGGCGCATTCGATGCCCGACCGCCATCTGGCGCCGAGCGGCTGCGCGATGCCGAGGCGCGGCGGGCGGCCGTGGATCCCACGCGCAATGTCGTTCTGGAAGCCTCAGCCGGCACCGGCAAGACCCGCGTACTCGTGGATCGCTACGTCGGGTTGATCCGAGCTGGCGTCGATCCGGTCAACATCCTGGCGATCACGTTCACCAGGAAGGCCGCCGCCGAGATGCGTCAGCGCATCGTTGACGAACTGCGCGCGTCGGCGGCGAGATCACCCGAGGATGCGGTCCGCTGGCGAGGCCTTCGCGATCGTCTCGACGACATCGCGGTCAGCACCATCGATGCCTTCTGCCTGTCGTTGCTGCGCGAGTTTCCGCTCGAGGCCGATCTCGATCCTGGCTTCGACGTGGCCGACGAAACCGAGGTGCCGCGCCTGGTCGAGGAATCGCTCGACCAGGCGTTGCGCATCTGCCGAGGCCGCGCGCGAACCGACGAAGGCGTGGCGCTGTTGTTCACGCAGTTGGGAGAACCGCGCCTCAGGGAAGGACTGGCGTCTCTGCTGAACCGCCGGATTGTAGCCGGAAGCGTGCTGCAACGCGTGCTGGCCAACGGGCCGCGCGACCTCACCATTGCGCGCGCGTGTGCGCAGGGAGCGATCAGGCTGGCTGGTGTCTTGCGTTCCATTCCCGATGGTCTCGACAGGTGGCTCGAGAACGGCCCGGTCGGGCATCCCCGTTACGCGCTGCTGGTATCGGATGTCCGCGCGCTGGTCGCGTCGGCATCGAGTGGAGCCGTCGACTCCACCCGCGCGGACGCATGGACACCAGGCCGGCTGCGCGATCTGATTGAGCGGTTACGCGCCCATGTCTTCACCAAGGCCGGCAAGCCCCGCCAGAGAGCCCACAGCGAGTTCCTGGACGGGCACTACGCGTCGGCCGCAGCGCGCAAGGCGCACTGGCCACTGGTCTACACCACGGCGCCGGCCATCGACGGTGCCGTACGAGCGCTGCGGCGCGACCTGAACGTGATCCTGTCGAGAGCCGTGTGGCAGGTGTTCTCCATCTCGATCGACCGATACCTCCGAACGCTCGACGTCAGGGGAGTGGTCGATTTCGCCGAGTTGCTCGTGCGTGCCCGGGGACTGCTGGGCGAGATGGACGAGTTTGCGCGAAGCCGCTACCTGCTCGAGGCCCGCTACCACCACGTGCTGGTCGACGAGTTCCAGGACACCTCGCGCGCACAGTGGGAACTGGTCTCGCAGTTGGTGCGCACGTGGGGCGAGGGGGCCGGTCTGGCCCACGAGGCACCGCTGCCGCCGTCGATCTTCGTCGTGGGCGATCGCAAGCAATCGATCTACGGGTTCCGCGATGCCGAGGTCACGGTGTTCGATGACGCCGCGGCGTTTGTCGGTGCACTGCGTTCCGGCGAAGAGCCGCTGAAGAGCATTTCACACAGCTTCCGATCGGTGCCGGCGATCCTTGCCTTCGCAAACGACGTGTTCGGCGACGTCGAGAAGCTCGATGGCCGGGCCGACTCGTTCAGATACGACGACCGCGACACGTTTCCGCAAGAGACCGACCCGTCGCCGCAAGACGATGACGGCGCGCTCGGCATCGTTGCCGGGCCAGACGTGACATCGTGCGCCGCGGCGGTGGCTGCCGAAGTCGCACGTCTGCTGGGCGGTGCGGCCGTCAGAGACCGGGCGACAGGCGAACGGCGGCCGGTGCGCCCTGGCGACATGGCCATCCTCTTCCGGTCGCGAGTCAGTCACCGCGACTTCGAACGGGCGCTCGAGAGCCGCGGGATTCCCACCTATGTCTACAAGGGGCTTGGGTTCTTTGACGCCGACGAGATCAAGGACATCGTGGCGTTGCTGCGATACCTGGCCGAGCCCACCTCGAATCTGCGCGCGGCGGCGTTGCTGCGATCGCGGTTTGTCCGGCTCTCCGATTCGGGCCTGCAGCGCCTGGCACCGGCTCTGGCGCGGGCGTTGATCGATCCGCGCCCGCCCGTGGCGTTGACAGATCTGGACGCTGAGGACCGGCGATGGCTGGAACTGGCCCGAACCGCCGTTCCCCTGTGGCTCGATCTGGCAGACCGCATTCCCCCGGCCGAGCTGCTGGATCGTGTAATCGCCGACACGGCGTACATGTACGAGCTTCGGGGATCCCGGGTCGAGCAGGCCCGTGAAAACGTCAAGAAGATCAGATCGCTTGTCCGGCGAATCCAGAACCGTGGATACGTCACGCTGGGGCGGCTGGCCAGTCACCTGGATCAGATGTCGACAGGCGATGAATCCAACGCGGTGATTGATGCGCTCGACGCCGTCAACCTGATGACCGTGCACGCGGCCAAGGGCCTCGAGTTTCCAGTGGTCTTCCTGGTGAACCTCTCGAAAGGGTCCGGCGGCTGGCCAGAGCCGATTCGCGTCTCGGCTCAGGCCTCCATCGAAGAGGCCGTGTCGGTTGGCGACTATCGGACAGAAATCGATGAGGATGGAAAAGCCCGCGACTCGGAAGAGACCAAGCGGTTGTTGTATGTGGCCGTCACACGAGCACGAGATCGGCTCTACCTGTCGTCAGTGGTTGCCGCACACACGTTCAAACCAGGCCCCGGCAGCCTGGCGCAAGTGCTGCCAGACAGCCTGAAGGAGATCTTCGAGAAGGCGTCCGCCACCGATAGCGCCGGTGCCGAAATAGCGTGGACGGCTGCGTCGGGCGCCACACACCGATTGAGGGTGTGCACGGATCCTTCGACGCCACTAAGTACTTCGACTCGCAATGCCGTCCACGATCGGCTTTCGGCGCACGTGGCCGGTTCTGCTCGCTCAGCACCAAGGGAGATGGAGCGTGAAGGTGAGGCACAACCGGAGGCGACCCGGAAACCGATCCGGAAACCGATCCGGGAACCGATCTGGATAACAGAGCCACCGGGCAGCGGCGACGACTTCTCCGTGTTGTTAGACAGCGCGGCTCCCACTCGCGCTCCGGTGACCGCGGCGGTCCGGCTGCCGGAATCGGAGCCGGATCGCCCGCCCGCTTCTCCCGACCGCACTCGCGCCGTGGTGGGCCGCCTGGTGCATCGGTTGTTTCAGGCGAGCGCGTCGGGAGACGACGAGGCACAGCTCGTGACGCTCGCTCGCAGGCTGCTTCGCTCCGAGGATCTCGAAGCGGTCGCCGATGCGACATCGGCGGTGCAAGAGGCCGCATCGCTGTTTGCGAGCATGAGGAATCAGCCAGGCGTGACTGCGGCCATCGACGGGGCCCAGTGTCTGTACGAAGTGCCCGTGTCAATGGTGCGAGAGGCTGGCGCTCAAGAAGTGCTTCGCGGCGTCATCGACTGCCTGGTGCTGCGTCCAGACGGCAACGTGGTGGTGCTGGACTTCAAGACCGGCGCGCTCCGCGAATCAGACCAGCGCCAGTTGGAGATCTACGTCGCCGCCGCCAAGACGTTATTTCCGGGATCGAGCGTCACCGGCCAGCTCGTGTACGCCACAAGTTCTCAGGACTAGGGACTGGGGATCCACAGGCGCCGATAATCGCGCCCTTGCCTTGCTCAACCTCCGTTCTGACACACGGGGGCGAAGCCGAAGCCGCGTGCGCGCAGCGCGGGAATGAGCCGCGCCGTTGCGTCTACTGTTTGGCGCTGGTCCTTGCGGGGCGCCGATTCATCGCCGTCGTGCATGACGACGATGTCGCCGGCCGAGACTCGGTCCGCGAGCCGTTTGACGATGCTGTCCGCGGTGCGGGCGCGAAACCAGTTCCAGTCCCACAGCATCCAACCCCAGCCGACCAGCTGATAGTCGATCTGGCGCAGGCCCGCGTACATCTGGCCACTGCGCCACCCGGCATGGGGCCGAAACGCGCGGCACGGCCGCGCGCCCCCCAGCCGCTCGATGCGATCGGCGGCCATCGTGAGCGTCCGCGCCAGTTCCGATGGAGAGAAGAGCATGTAGCGGCGGGTCGCCGAGTGCAACGCGACCGCGTGTCCCTCGGCAAACATCCGCCGGATCAGGGGCGCCGTTTCGTCGGTCACGTGACGATCGATGAGGAAAAACGTCGCCTGCACCCCCTCGCGCGCCAGCACGTCCAGCAGGTCCGGCGTCGTCGTCGGATTGGGTCCATCGTCGTAGGTGAGATATAGGGTTTGAGGATCGCCGCGCGGCATGTGCCACACCGCGCCATCGCCGGCCATGGCATCAAGGATGAAGGGTACGGGAGCGGTGTGGGCCAGCGCGACGATCCCCATAGCCACCAGCACGACAATCCACATCAGGTCCACCTCGGTCACCTACCTTATTGACACAGACCAGCGGCTCCAGTCTAGCGATCGATCGGCCATGCCCTCCGGGAAGTTGTGCAGTGTCATGGCCAGCATGAGCAGCCCCGATCGCTGCCACGCCACCTTCGGCCCTTCGGTGACCGCTTCATCGGGAAACTCGGCTGCCTGAAGAATCGGCCCGGAAGCGGCAAGGGACTCGATCATTTCCTGAAGATCGGGGACAATCCCCCTGAGCGGCTCGCCATATGTGCAATCCTCTTACGAAAGGGCGCTCGGGCGCATCCGATCGTGCTTGCTAGCTCCTTCCGCGTGGTGGCCGACCTCGTCGTGGTCTTCCATGTCGCGTTCGTAATCTTTGTGATGCTGGGCGGCCTTCTGGCGCTTCGGTGGCGCTGGCTGATGTGGCTGCACGTGCCCGCGGTCGTTTGGGGCATCGCCATCGAGTTTGGCGGCTGGGTCTGCCCGCTCACACCTCTCGAGCACTATCTGCGGCAGCACGGTGGCGTAACAGCCTACCGGGGCGTTTTCATCGAGCACTACGTCTTGCCGCTGCTCTACCCAGCTCGCTTGACACGCGGATTTCAGGTTTTCTTGGGAACTCTTGCCTTCGTGGCCAACGCGTTCGTCTACTGGTCCGTGCTCAGGAAGCGTTTCTCGACCAGGTGATCGAGCGACAAGCTGCCTGGGCCGCGCGTCAGAAGGAACATCAGGATAGAAGATCGGGTCATCACACACTTCATTCCAGAACGCGACGGGGCAACAGGGGGTTCAAGTGCATGGTCAGGTCGTAGACCGAGGCGGTGCACGCCGCCGACACATCGTCTGGCCGCGAGCCGTCCTGCCAGTCGAAGAGCGTCGCCACGTCGCCCGCCTTCACGGCAGGGTCGGCACCGATCTCCACAATCGTATGGCTGGCCGACACCGACGCCACCACGGGATACAGCCGGCCATTGATGCGCACCCGCGCGCCCTTGGCGGCGATGCGGGGCCAGCCGTCCGCGTGACCGACAGGGAGCGTGGCCACCCAGGTGTCGCGCGTGGCCATGTACGCGCGGCTGTAGCCCGCGCTCGTGCCCGCGGCCAACCGCTTGCGGATACTTCAACGCGGTGCGGACATCGTCCTCGGTCATGATCGAGATGATGCAGCCGCTCTCGCCGCGATCCGCGATCACCACGTCCATCAGTGCATCGCGAGGATCCTTGCCAAGCGCGTGACCAATCTCCGTGAGGGGCATGCCCTCGTACTGGCGGAGCTCAGGATTCAGAACCGACGTCAGCAGTACACCGTCGCCGCCACCAGACCCGTACCACTGGTTCTCCCACGTCGTCGACGTCCGGTCGTCCATGTCCCGCTTTGCACGCTCCGGGTCCACAGGGTCTTTCAGCCGCGCGAGCATCTTCTCGACCCCTCCTTCCCTTACCCAGAGGGGAAGGCACGCGTCGAGGTTGTTCGACGCGCGGTCGTAGGGATACAGGTTGGCGGTCACGTCCAGGCCTCGCGCGCGGGCGGCGTCGATCCGCGCGAGCACGTCCGGCATCTTTCCCCAGTTCGCTTTGTACGCCGTCTTGAGGTGATAGATCTCGGCCGGGATGCGCGCGCGCTCCGCGATCGCGAACACCTCGTCGAGCGACTCGACGATCCGACCCGATTCGGATCGCTGATGCGAGATGTAGATGCCACCCCGCGCCGCCGCCACGCGCGCAAGCTCCACGAGCTCGCCGGCCGTCGCGGGGCGATCGTTCTTGCCGATCACGTAGTCCCGCAGACCCCCGGCGCCGACGAACGTCGCGACGTTGATCGTAGGATGGGTGCCGTAGTCCAATCGTGCGAAGTACTCGGCGAGCGAATGCCAATCGTGAACGACGTTGAAGTGCGTGTAGGACGCCGACCCATCGCGAATCATCCGATCGTTGACGGGCGCGATCGAGGTTCCTTCTCCAGTGACCTCTGTGGTCACGCCCTGCGTGATTGTGCTGGCCGCCCGGTTGTCGACCAGTACGTTGAACTCGCTCTGGCCAAGCATGTCGATGAAGCCGGGAGCCACCACGAGGCCGGTGGCGTCAATGCGTGTCCGCGCCGTGGCGCTTCCGATATCCCCGATCGCGCCGATACGGTCCCCGGCGATCGCGACGTCGCCGTGGAACCAGGACGCCCCGGTGCCGTCCACGATCCGGCCGCCGGTGATGACCATGTCGAATGTCGGCGGGGCGCTGCAGTGAGTGGTGACGAGCGAGGCGAACACGACCAGGAGTGCGGGCCACATGCGAATCATGCGCGGCATGCTCCGATTTCGCATGATTCGAGGAGGATTGTTGAGCGTACCCAAGGCTTTGGCGGTCGTCGTGTCGTGCAGGAAGCCGACCACCGGCCTGCATTTGGCGGACGTCGAGCGGCCTGCGGTCTACTCGCTCGCACGAGCCAGTAACTCGGCGACTTTCGCGCCGAGCGCCTCGAGATCCTCCTGGAGGATGTCCCACAGAATCTTCTGATTCACGCCGAAGTAGTGGTGAACGACGACATTCCGGGCGGCGTAAATGTCGTCCCAGGCGATCTCGGAGTGCGCGTCTTTGAGGCCCTGCGAAAGCTTGTGCGCCGCGTCCCCGATGATCTGGAGGTTCCTCTCCACGGCGCGCTGCGTCTTGCTGTCGGCCTCGTAGGTCTCCTGGGTCATCCCCGTTGTGTGGGCTCTGATCTGGAGAATCGCGTTCTCGATGTGCGCCAAATACTCATCGTCAGTCATCGATAGGTCTCGCCTCACGGAAGATCCGCGCGTGAAGCCTTCGATCCAGGCCATCGACGGTCAGGATGTCCACGTTCATGTCCAAAAGCCTTCGCACTTCTTGAGAGAAGTGCACCAGCCGTTTCGCCACACCACGTCCGTACTCGATGTCCACGAGCAGGTCGATGTCGCTCCCCGGTCGTGCATCTCCGCGCGCATACGAGCCGAAGACGCGAACATCTTTGACGCCATACTTCGCCGCCAGCGCGCGGAGCGCGTTCAGGCGGTCAGGGGTCAGGACGTTCAACAGCGTGTGGGCCACGAGACCATCGTACCGAAGGGCTGTGGAATGCGCAACTCACCACCGCCGTCGGTGCAAGAATGAGTCAGAGCTGCGGGCCGGCGCTTGGCCCGTCAGCTTCACATCCTAGTCTTGCGTTGACGCGTGCTCAGGAGCGATTGGAGCTCGCCAGAACCGGTAGGCCCCAATCGCGACACCAAACGATTACGGCGCCTACGCCTTTTGCGCGTCCTTCCAGGCTTTCTTGTAGTCGTCGATTGCCTTGTCGGGTTTGCCGCCAACCGCCGCGGCATCGCCCTCCGCCAGCGCCGCATTGGCCTTGGCGATCTTCTTTTGATCAGGTTGGACCTCTTGCTGGGCGTCGCTGATGGCGATGGTCGCCAGATCCCGGTCGGCCTTCACGAGGCGATCGACGAAGCCCTGGAGCGGCGCGTCGGGGACCGTGCTCTTCTTGTCTTTGATCAGATCGAGCAGCTTCTTGACCGCCTCCTTCTGATCTTCGAAGACTTTCTCCCCCTTCTTGGGATTCGGATGCGAGGGGTCGATCCACAATTCGTGTTTTAGCGATTTGCTCAGACGATCGATGGCGTCGTCGAGCTGCTTCCTGTTCTGCTTGTCCGAGATCGTGTACGCCAACGCGACGAGCTCGCCGAAGACGTTCTGGGTCACGGTCTGGGGCGGCGTGCTCGCCGGCGTGAGCTTCATAACAGAGTTGCTCAAGAAATTGGCAGTCCAGATGTTGGCCCCGTCGAAGGCGGCTCTAGTAGGGCCAGTACCAACGGCGAAGTCGGTACGGCTGAAGGATACGGTTTGGGCGAAAGCGTCACCAGGAAGGAAAAGCGAGGCCGTATTAAAGCCCGATTGCCCGAGCCCATGGAATGGGGCCGCGCAAGCCCAACCCGCCGACCGGTAGCGGCCAGGCAAAAGAATGCCCGTTATGGGACACCGCCGGCGCAGCCACAGGGCCTACGAACAGTCCCCACCGTCCCCACAGCGCCTACGAACAGCCCCCAACCCCGGCCTACATTAGCAACGCGGCCTCGTGTCGTCAACCGGATGCTCCGGATTCTGAGAGAAGGCCCACCCAGAATCCGGACAGCGCCGCGAAGCGCACGCGTGCGGCGTGGCGCGCCGCGCCGGCCACCAGATGTTTCGCCCCACCACAGCCATCGGCGGGCACGGTCCAGATTTCACTGTGACGCCGGTTCTCGCTCTCGACTAGCACGGTGCGGGCGAAGGCCCCCGTGCGCCCGTCCGGTGAGAGCGCTGGCCCGCCCATGCATTCCACGCGGTAGTAGTCGGCAAGATCAACCGGGCGCGGCGCGGGCTGTCCTTCGGCGCCGCCGCCACAGATCACGGCGAAGAGGCCGATGGCCACCGCGGTCCGCACTCCATCAGATCGGGTCATCACACACTTCATTCCAGAACGCGACGGGGCAACAGGGGGTTCAAGTGCATGGTCAGGTCGTAGACCGAGGCGGTGCACGCCGCCGACACATCGTCTGGCCGCGAGCCGTCCTGCCAGTCGAAGAGCGTCGCCACGTCGCCCGCCTTCACGGCAGGGTCGGCACCGATCTCCACAATCGTATGGCTGGCCGACACCGACGCCACCACGGGATACAGCCGGCCATTGATGCGCACCCGCGCGCCCTTGGCGGCGATGCGGGGCCAGCCGTCCGCGTGACCGACAGGGAGCGTGGCCACCCAGGTGTCGCGCGTGGCCATGTACGCGCGGCTGTAGCCCGCGCTCGTGCCGGCGGCCAACCGCTTGACGTAGGCGACACGCACGCGGAGCGCCACGGCGGGCTTGAGGTCGAGCCGCCGCAATCCGCGGAACGCGGTCTCGGGATAGATGCCGAGCAACGCCATTCCCGGCCTCACCATGTCGAAGGCCGCATCGTCGTGCTGAAAGAGCGTGTAGCTCGACGCGGCATGCCGCCGTCCCAGGCGAACGCCGGCAGCGGTCAGCTCGTCGGTGAGTGACAGGAACCGGCGCCGCTGCTCACGGTCGAACTCCAGATCTTCCGCGAAGGTCATCATCGTGCCGTCGATGGCGATGCCCTGGCGGCCAGCCAAATCGCGGATGAGCGCCGCCGCCGAGGTGTGCGGCACGCCGACGCGGCCGATGCCGGTGTCGACGCACACGTGAATGCGCACGGGCCTGCCCGCACGCTGCGATTCCCGCTGCAAGAGATCACCGACGGGCGTGTAGACCATCGGCATGATATCGCGGTCCACGAGTTCGCGGAGATCGCGCTCGTCGAAGGGACCCATCAGGAGGATGGGCTTGCGGATGCCACGGTCACGAAGCGCAACGGCCTCGTGGAGCTTGACGACGGCGAAGCCGGCGATCTGGCTGTGCCCTTCGAGGGCACGCGCGACATGGGCCACACCCAGCCCGTAGCCGTTGTTCTTGATGACCGCCAACACGGGACGCTGCGCCAGCCGGGCGACTTCGGTGGCGTTGTGCGCCAGGTTGCCGGCATGTACTTCGATCCACGGGTCGAATGACGAGGTTGATGCTGTCGGCGACGGGGGCGCCGTTTGGCCGGCGGTCCACGCGACTCCTGGAATGAGTGCGGCGATCGGCGTGCCGAGGAAGGACCGGCGATGCACAGGCGCAGTATACTCCCGCGATGCGCGGGATGTCGCAGCACACCGAAGGTGGTGGATGGACCGGGTCCAGGACGGGTAGGCGTGCTACAGTCCGCGGCAGCATGTCCACACCTGCCACCACGACCGCCGGTGCGGCGCCCGACGCGGATGCTCAGCTCGTTCGTGGCATCGGGTTCTGGGGCGCCACGCTGCTCGTGATCGGCAGCGTCATCGGATCCGGAATCTTCCTGACCACCGGCATCATGGTCCAGGAGCTCCCCTCCACCACGCTCGTGCTGACGGCCTGGGTGGCGGGCGGCCTGCTTGCCATGGCGGGCGGCCTCACCTACGCAGAGATCGGATCGATGTTCCCGCGCTCGGGCGGGCTCTACGTGTTTCTGAGCGAGGCCTACGGGGCGGTGTGGGGCTTTCTGTTCGGCTGGGCGTGCCTCCTGGTGATTCTCACGGGCAGCGTCGCCACGGTGGCCGTGGGGTTCGCGGAGTACTTCAGCTACTTCTTCCCGTCGCTCGGCACCGACCGCGTGCTCGCCACGTTCGCCATGCCGTGGGGTGCCTGGAGCATCAGTGCCGGGCAGCTGGTCGCCGCGGGATCGATCGCCGTCATCACCGCGATCAACTACGTCGGCGTGCGCAGTGGCAACCTGGCGAACACGGTGCTGACGGTGGCGAAGGTAGGCGCCCTCGTCGCGCTCCCGTTGCTGGGCATCGCCTACATGCGCGTCGACCCGGTGCTGACGCCGGTGGTGCCGCCCGATGCCCTGCGCCCGCTGGCGTCGTTCGGCATCATCATGATCGCGGTGATGTGGACCTACGAGGGGTGGTATTACGTGGCGTTTGCGGCGGGAGAGATCAAGGATGCGGCGCGGAACGTGCCGCGCGCGTTGATCTACGGCACGCTGGCGCTGACCGCCATCTACGTCGCCGTGAACCTCGCGTACGTCTACTCGCTCTCGCTGGAGGAGATGTCGGGCGTCACCCGCATCGCGGAGAAGATGGTGACCGCGCTCGTGGGACCGGCCGGCGCGGCGCTCGTGGCCGCCAGCGTGGTGGTGTCCACCTTCGGATGCAACGTGGCCGGTGTCATCGCCTCGTCGCGCACGTGCTTCGCGATGGCGGCCGACCGGCGGTTCTTCCCGCCGGCGGCGCGTGTCCACCCGGTGTATCGGACCCCCCACATCGCGCTGCTGCTCACGAGCACGTGGTCGGCGTTCCTCACGCTCACGGGTGGCTACGAGGCGCTCTTCACGTATGTGACGTTTGCGTCGGTGCTCTTTGGCACCTTGGGCGGCGCGGCCATCTTCGTGCTGCGCGCCCGGCGTCCCGACGTGCCGCGGCCGTATCGAGCGCTCGGGTATCCGGTCGTTCCGGCGCTCTACGTGCTCGGTTCGTTTGCGCTCGTCTGGAACACGCTGATGGAGCGCCCGACGGCGTCGATCGCCGGCCTCGGTCTGGTGGCGATTGGTCTGCCGTTCTATATGTACTGGTCGCGGTCCGCGCGATAGGGTCCGCCAGCCTGGGCTCGGGGCACCGTGGGAAGATCCGTGTGGAACGCGAGCCTCCGCTAATGGCGGGCGCGTTCGTCGGCGTCGACGACCCTCGCCCAGTCGCGCAGGGCCGCCATGTCGCCGGCGGAGACGTCGCGGCCGGGTTTTCGCGGGACACCGGCATCGAGCCCACGGGCCCGCATCGATCATGTGGTCCACGAGCGCGCCCAACCGGGCGTGGTCGATGGTTTCCTCACGGTCGAAGGGCGTGACGACCGGCACGATCATTCCCGACAGTTCCTTGCGCGGCGCCCGCATCCCGGTATCCTAGCGCGAGTTTACCGCAAGGTCAGGCAAAGGGCCGCCAAAGCCCCGTCGTTATTGAAGATTTCTCGCTCCAGACGTATACACCAACTACCCCGTGACGCCCAGCGCGACCAGGAAGGGCGCCAATGACGGGTCGATGTCCTCGAGTTGCGTGGTGACGCGCATGCGGCCCTTGCCGCTGCCCGCACGAGCACGGGAACCTTGGGGCCGTATTGGCGGGATGTCGGCCGAGCCCATGGAATGGGGCCGCTCGGCCCCGGGGCCCCCAGCCGCTGGGGGGAGATAAGCGACAAGGGGCTCTACGAGACCATCAGGGCCGAATGCTGATTTCGGCCGCGTCGATCACGGGTTGAGAATCGAGCACGTCCCGAATCTTGCGGGCGACCGACGCTCCGGTGAATGGTTTCGGCAGAAACGCGACCCCGGTCTTCAAGATCCAGTCACAGGTACTGGCGTTGTTAACGTAGCCTGAGGTGTAGAGCACCTTCATCCCAGGGTGCGACAGCGCGAGGCGTTCCCCAAGCTCGCGTCCACTGGCCTGAGGCATGACCATGTCGGTGAACAACAGATGGATCTGGCCTTCGTGCTCTTTGACGATGCGGCTTGCGTCGTTGGGGTCTCGCGCTTGCAGCACGTGGTAGCCGTACCGTTGAAGCATCTTGCACGCCAGCGTTCGAAGGGCGTCGTTGTCCTCAACGAGCAGAATCGTCTCGGTCCCCTTCGCGAGATCCTGCACTCGCGTGCCCAACACGATCGGTGCGGGGAGTTCGTCAACGCGGGGTAAATAGATCTTGAAGGTCGCACCTTGCCCAAGCTCGCTGTAGATCCATATGCTGCCGCCACTCTGCTTGACGATGCCGTACACCGTCGAGAGGCCAAGCCCTGTGCCCTTGCCGGCTTCCTTCGTGGTGAAGAAGGGCTCGAAGAGTCGTGTTTGCACGTCTGGCGTCATTCCACAGCCGGTGTCACCGACAGCAAGCATGACGTAAGGACCAGGGACGACGGAAGCATGCGTCTGAGCGTACGCCTCGTCCAGATCGACATTCGCGGTCTCGATGGTGAGCTCGCCCCCGCCTGGCATCGCGTCGCGCGCGTTGAGCGCCAGATTCATGATGACCTGCTCGATCTGCACGGGATCGGCCTTCACCCTCCCCAATCCGGCCTCGAGCCGAAGACAGACCTCGATGTCTTCGCTGATGAGCCGGCGCAGCATCTGTTCCATGCTGGCGACCACGCCGTTGAGGTCCAGCGCCGCCGGTTGCATGACCTGCCTGCGGCCGAGCGCCAGCAGTTGTTGGGTCAAAGAAGCTGCCGTCTCGCCCGCCTTTCGAATCTCCTCGAGGTCTGCACGGCTCGGGTCGTCGGCTCCGCAGCGATCGAGCAACAGCTCCGTGTAACCGAGAATCGCGGTCAGGATGTTGTTGAAGTCGTGTGCAATCCCTCCCGCCAGCTGTCCCACCGCTTCCATTCGTTGCGCCTGATGAAACTGCGCTTCGAGATGTTTCCGGTGAGTGATGTCTCGAATGACGGCGATCGCGTGCGGTTTACCGGCGATTGCCGCAACCGACATCGACGCTTCCAGGTCGAGCGCTGTCCCATCTTTTCGTTTCCCTTTGAATTCGTAGAACGGGTCGGTCGTGTCGCCTGGCACGCCCCAGGCGAGTTCCAGCACCCGGCGTTTGTCTTCCGGGACGCGTAGGATGGAGACGTGTTGATTCACCAGATCCGCCGGAGACTGGTAGCCGTATAGTTGCACGAGTGCCGTATTCGCGAAGACAATGATCGCGTCGTCGGCGACGACGATCCCGTCCCGTGACGCTTCCACAATCACAGACAGCCGTTGCTGGCTGTCCCGCAACGCGTCTTCCGTCCGTCTGTGCTCCGTCACGTCACGAATCAGCCCTTCGGTCGCCACCGGCTCGCCCGCGCCTCCGAACACCATCACGGCGTTCTGTTCGAGCCACACGGCCGTGCCGTCCTTTCTCACGAATCGAAACGTGACGGGCTTTATGGGCGCGGGTGCGTTCTCAACGGAGGTTCCCACAGCCCAGTGGTTGGGACGCACCATTCTGACGCCAAGATCGGGGTGGGCATAACACTGTTCGGGCGTGTAGCCGGTGATCCTGGTCACCGCGGGGCTAATGTACTCAAGACCGCGGATGGGACTCAGACGGTAGCGATAGATGATGTCTTGGGCGTTTTCGGTCAGACGGTGAAATCGCTCTTCGCTCTCGCGCCGGGCCATCTCAGCCCGCCGGGCTTCCTCGCGCAACCGCTTCCCTTCCAGCGCTCGGACCACTGCCTGCGGCAAGCGGCCCAGCCGGTCCTTCAACAGGTAGTCGGCTGCACCCTGCTTCAGGCAGTCCACCGCCGCTTGTTCGCCAACGGCGCCGGTCAGCACGATCAGCGGTACCTCCAGGCCCAGCTCGCGGAGGAGACGCAGCGCGCGCGGCGCGTCAAAATCGGGAAGCGCGTCGTCCAAAAGAATGACGTCGAGATCCGGCCGGAGCGCCGCAGTGTACTCCTCCGCCGTTTCGACACGGCGCCACTGCGGGTCGAAGCCGCCCTGTCGTAGCGCGTCGAGCACCAGCTCCGCATTGGCTGTGTGGTCATCGACAATCAGCACACGGAGAGCAACGGACATCAGCTTCTCCTTATCGTGAGGCGATGCACGAAGTGGGGTTGTCCTGGCTCCTGGTCGCACCAACGGCACCGCATCAGGTGACGCCCGACGCCCGGCCTGCTCGACATCGCTCGGCTTGCCCTCACCGTGCAGGATCTCGCTCGGGCGTTCAGTCATCGCCGCCCTCCTCGAGAAGCGTGAAATAGAACGTGGCCCCCTTGCCCACTTCAGCCTCCGCCCACACCCGACCCCCATGGCGCCGGATGATCCGCTGCACAATGGCCAGGCCGACCCCGGTTCCCTCGTACTCTTCCGCCTCGTGCAGGCGTTGAAACAGGGCGAACAGGCTGCCCGCATAACACATGTCGAATCCCATCCCGTTGTCACGGACGAAGTAGGCGCCCCGGCCTGGCCCGGCGGCGTCTTCTCGCCAGCCGACTTCCACCTGCGCGACGGCGCTGCGGCGGCTGAATTTGAGCGCGTTCGACAGGAGGTTGGCGAACACCTGCTGGAGCAACACCGGGTCGGCCGCGCACAAGGGGAGTTCCCCGACGCGCACGCGGGCGTGTCGCGCGTCAGGTTCGTCCTGCAGCACGTCGAGGACCGACCGCACGAGCGCCGCCGGGGCGACGGTTTCTCGGCGCAACTCATACCCGCTAAGATGGGTAAATGAGATCAAGTCATCAATGAGGCGTGACATGTGCTGGGCGTTGTCCCGGATCACGGTCAGATGGCTTCGGGGTTCGTCCGAGAGATCCGGCCCGTACTGTTCGAGGAGGATACGTGAGGAGCCTTGCATCGCCCGCAGCGGTGCCCGAAGGTCGTGCGACACTGAATACGAGAAGGCTTCAAGCTCGTGATTTGCGGTTTCGAGCGCCGCCGTTCGCTCGGCGATTCGCTGCTCCAGATCCCCATTGAGCCGGGTCAGTTTCACCTCCATCAGCTTCCGCTCGGTCGTTTCGGTGGCGAGAACGAGCAGCCGTTCGCGCTCCGCGGGCGGGAGCCTGAGGGGTACGTAAGCAAAGCTGAAGTGCGCACGCTCGACCGTACCGCCGGGATTTCGGGTGATATCCAGGGGAAGGTCGGTCAACTGGCGCGCCTGTTGCGTTCGGACCGCTTCCTCGATGAGAGGGATAGTTTCGCGAGCCAGGTCCGGCCAGACCTCCGCGTACGAGTTTCCGAGCATCTGCACGTCCGGCACAAAGGCCTGGAACACCGGGTTGACCAGTTCGTACGCGTAACTTGGCACGCTCAGCAGCGCGATCCCGGCGGGTACGTTGTTGATGATGACCTGCAACAACTCCCGCTGCGCGTCAATCTCCGTCCCTCTCACCCGCCATAACTGTCTCAACATCCACTGCACTCGATTGGCCACCGATGGCGGCGCGAGCACCAGATCCGGAGGTTCGTAGTAGAGGTTGTCCCAAGCCACGCCGTCGGCGAGGATGACCACCGGGTGGGTGCGAAGCACGTCCCGAATAACCACGGGCGCGAACTGGAACCGATCGTACTGACAGAGCACGGTGAGGCGGCCACCGGGACACAAGCGATTGAGCGCCGCTTCGTACTCGATCAGACGTTCGGTTCCGGCACCAGTGCCCAGCGCCCACGCCATCTGGCTCGCGACGCGCAGCCCGGCGAAACCCGAGACCGCCGCCTGGGTTGTGCCGTCGCGTAAGAACTCGGTCATCGCGTCGAGATCGAAGTGCCCGGCGCCGAGGTAGACGTCCTGCGCTAACAAAAGAGAGAGCGCGCCGTCCCGCCGAACTCGCTCGACGTCAATGCCCGCGACAGCGAGGGCATCGGCCACATCGCCCGCCGTGCGGACGGCACCGATGTAGAGGCATCGCTCGCCACGCGCGAGACCAGACTTCAGGAACGCCACTGCCGCGGTCATCTCTTCCGCCAGATCCTCGTGGATCGAGCACACGTGCTTGCCCTGCACGAGCGCTTCGAGCTGCTGCGCAAGATCGGCACTTGGGATGGTCACCCGCCCGCGCATCTGTACCCTCCTCGCCGCCGACAGTCGGCGGCACCTGCTCCGTTCGCGCGTCGGCTAGAGGGCCCTCGGAACAGCTGCCTCGAGCGTGGAGAGTCGCGTCTCTAGTCGCGTCAGCTGATCCGCGGTCAATTCAGGCCGCGCGTGCCGGTCGAACATGGGGTTGTTGACCCACCAGTCCATTCCCATTTCCGTGGCTTTGTCGACCGAGCAGATGACGAGCCGCAACTGTATGGTCAAGAGCTCGACCTCAACCAGTCGAATCCTGATGTCGCCCGCAATCACGATTCCTTTGTCCAGGATCCGCTCGAGCAGATCCGCCAGGGTGGAGCTCTGTGTCGATTGCACCACACCACGCTGTGAGTACGCCATGCCATACCTCTAGAGCCGTGCTTGCACGGCTCGAACGTGTGCGACCGCGTCAACGCTTGCCGCGCAAGCCCGGCTTACGCGTTGCGTCGTTACAGCAGGCGGCCAAGAGGACCCAAATCGAGATTAAGGTCCGCTTCGTCCAAGTTGAAGGCCCGTCTGAGCCTGTCGATCTCCTCCGCCTGTTTCATGAGCGTCATGCCCAGCCTCTCCACCTCGATCTCCGCGAGGCCGCCACCCTGGATACGCCGGATCGCCTGCTTCTCGAGCAGCTCGTGAAGCAGCTTCACGAGCGTCAACACGAGCTGTCCGAGCCCGTTCTTCGCGTCATCCGCGTCGAGGCTCAGGCGTCCCGCTGGTCCCCCCGTGAGCGCAGACGAGAGGTTGGCCTCGGGGAGCCACGATGCATGGTCCTCCGCCGTGCTGAGCACCACCCGCATCGCGGCCGGCTTGCCCTGCTGGGCGTCAGTGGACGACATGGGCTCCCTCCCTCACGCACGTGCACGGCATCGCGGGTAGACCGCGGCTCTTGCCCGCCGACGTCACCACGAGTTGCAGGGCCAGGTAGATCAGATCGATGTCGGCCACCGAAATCGTGAGTTCGCCCGCCACGACGGCGCCCTTGTTGAGCACGCGGTCGAGCGCCTCACACAGGGACACGCGACCTCTGGCGCCGAGTGCTTGGGCTGAATCGCTCGATGGCATTCTCATGTCTTAACCCGCCGCGCTTGATGGCTGCCTCTTCGTTCCGGCTCGTCTCCGTCTTCTGGCGCATCCCCGTCGTCGTCATCGCGTTGGTCCCCTTGAGCGGTGTACTCAGCGCGTTCCCCTTCTCCCGTTTCGGCCTCGTCCTCCTCGTCCTCCTCGTCCTCCTCGTCCTCGTCGTCCTCCTCGTCCGCGTCATGTTCCGACTCGCGAATCGTTTCCAGCCGGTCGAGGAGGAGGCACTCTTCGGCGTCGAACTCGGCCTCCGTGATCTGCCCTGTTTCCAGCAGCCTGTAGAGCTGTCTCAATTGCTCGGTCATCGCGGTGGCCTCGCCAGCCAACTGCTCATCGGCGGCATCGTGGATCTTGTCGAACACCCACAAGAGTCCTTTGAACGGCCCAAGCAGCAGATCGTCGATGAGCAACACGGTGAGTCTCCCCGCTCTTACGATCCATTCCCGTTCGCGTGGCGCGCGGCCCGCGAAGGCCGGAAGTCCAGTTCCAGATTGACGAAGTTGTGGGGTGCCCACGGACCGTTGTAGTCGAAGGAGAAGCTGCTGTCGAAGGAGGAGGCCGCCTCGAACACCGCGGCCTCGAAGGCCGCCAGCCGGTCACGATCCACCAGGCAGGCGAGATTGGCCGCCTCTCGCTCGTTGCGCGGCTGGTTCCGTTTGATCTCCACGCAGCACGGCGCGATCGCTTCCTCCACCCGGTCGCAATGACCCTCCCGTTCCTCCATCAGCAAGCGGTCGAACAGACGCCCCACCTCGATTTTGTCGTCGTGGGAGGGCTCCCCGCGTCCGCAGAGGAGCCGGTCGCGTGCTAGACGCAGCTCGGGATGCGTGGCGACGAAATACTCGAAGATGTTGGGCACATCCCAGGTGATCCGCAGCCCCATTTCCACGCGGCCGCTGACCCGCCTCAGGTTCTCGCGAAACACCCGTTCGTGGCGAGAGAGGATCTGCCGGACGGCGTCCTGCCCGTCGGCGACGACCCCAAACGCCACGGGGAGGACGCCGTCGGTCTTTGTCATCAGGCGCTTCAGCACGTCCTGATGCGCGGCCAGGTGGCGACGGTGTGGCCTCAGTTTCTCGCCGACGGCGCTGACCACACCAGCCATGCGACCCTTGGTAATCGCATACACGGTTCCCCCATCCACTCCGATGGGACCGAGCGGCTTGTCGTCGAACTTTGTCGCGACCGCATACAGGTACAGCTTTTCGTGGGTCGA
>ERZ1292640.302-Hain-H43-02um-R1-302-length-39953-cov-6_pt2 | contig 23880 bp, 25 predicted proteins | sample MGYA00564404_ERZ1292640 | MGnify/ENA primary metagenome ERZ1292640 (study PRJEB36523, sample SAMEA6512636) | groundwater metagenome | collected 2019-01-08 | study: AquaDiva: Metagenomics assemblies of 32 groundwater samples
CGGCGTGCCCCATGGCCGCTGGCGCTGGCCGCAGCCCTGGTGCTGGCCGTTGGCAGCGTGCTGCTCTACGCCTTCATCTTGCGGCCTGCCGAGGCCGTGGCGGCCCAACTGACGCTGGATCACGTGAAGTGCTTTACCCTGTTCGATCGGCCCGATGGGCTCGACCCGGTCGAGGTTCAGGCCTCACTAAAGGCCCGCTACGGGTGGGACGTGTCGCTGCCGGGCCGCGCCGACGCCGATCCAGACGCCCTGACGCTGGTGGGAGGACGCCGTTGCGTGTATCTTGATGGGGCCGTCGCGCATCTCTTGTACAAGCGTGGCGATGTACCGGTATCCTTGTTCATGTTGCCCAACGGCGTCGACATGGAGAGCGAAGTGCAGGTGTTGGGGCACGTCGCGATCGCGTTCAGGCGTGCCGGCCGGACCTACGTGGTGCTGGCACGCCAATCGCGGGTCGACATGCAGAGAATCGCGAGCCATTTCGGACGCGTAGCACACTAGGGCCGGCTCCTCATCAGATGGCAGCAACGGGAGGCACGATGAAAACGCGGTGGATGGTGGCGGCGGCAGGCGCCTTGGGTCTGGCCGTCGTGGCGATTGGCGGGGTCGGCTTGCCCGACCTGGCCGGGGGGCGAAACGTGGCGGCCGCGGCGTGCGATCCGGCGGCGAAACCCGCCAACCTCAACTTCACGCTGAAGGACGTCAACGGCGCCGCCGTGAACCTCGCGTCTCTGAAGGGCAAAGTGATCATCCTCGACTTCTGGGCCACATGGTGTGCGCCCTGCAAGGTCGAGATTCCCGGCTTCATCGAGCTCCAGACCAAGTACAAGAGCAAGGGGCTCGTGGTGGTGGGCATTTCCGTCAACGACACGCCCGAGCAGTTGAAGCCGTTTGTCGCCGAGTACAAGATCAACTACCCGGTGCTGGTCGGATCGGGACGCGATGACGTGTTTGACGCCTACGGTCCGCTCTGGGGATACCCCACGACATTCGTCATCGGCCGCGAAGGCAAGCTGTGCAAGAAACACATGGGATTGACAGCCAAGGAGCAGTTCGAGAAGGACGTGCTCGGGCTCCTGTAGTATGATCGCGTCGTGACCATGAAAGGATTCACGCGCGCGCGCTTCGCGTGCGGCTGCTCTTTGACCTTCCGCCAGGGTGTCGAAGGCAGCCCGGTCACCGTGGTGCTGGAGACCAAGTCGCCCGCCTGCGCGGTGTCGTGGCACGTCACAGGCCTGCCGCTGTACGACTACCGCGAGGCCATGCGCCCACCCACCCGGACGCTGCCGCCGAAAGAAGAGGGGTTTGAGGAAGAAGGCTAGCCACACGCCCCGGGTGTGTGCCGCTCAGGTCTTCGGGCCACCGGTTTCCCGGTGGCCCGTTTTCGTGTCCGGCGCCGGTTTCAGACGCCCTTCCTCCTGAAGCAGCCGCCGCAGCAGAAACTCGATCTGCCCGTTCACGCTGCGCAGGTCGTCGTTGGCCCACCGCTGCAGCGCTTCGAGCAGCGTGGAATCGACACGAAGCAGGAACGGCTTCCGATCGGCCACGGCGTCCTACTGATACAGCGTGCCAGTATTGACCACGGGCTGCGCGGCACGCTCACCGCACAACACCACCAGCAGATTGCTCACCATCGCCGCCTTCCGCTCCTCGTCCAGGCGGACGATGCCTTTCTGATTCAACCGTTCGAGGGCCATCTCCACCATGCCGACGGCGCCCTCGACGATGAGGGTGCGGGCCGCGATGATGGCGCCGGCCTGCTGCCGCTGGAGCATCACGGCGGCGATTTCCTGCGCGTAGGCCAGATGGCTGATTCGCGCTTCAATTACCTCGATGCCGGCTTTGGCCAGCCGATCCTGGATCTCGGTCTTGAGGTGCGCCGCCACCTCGGCCGTGTTACCGCGCAGCGACATCTGGTGCTCCATGTGCGAATTGTACGGGTAGCTGGTGGCCAGGTTCCGGATGGCCGACTCGCTTCGCACGTGCACGTAGTTATTGTAGTCGTCGACCTCGAAGCACGCCTCAGCCGTCTCGACCACCGCAACCCCGCGGTCTTGACCGTGCCGGTGTAGCTGCCAAACAGCTGAAGCACCTTCTCACGGATCATCAACGCGCCTCCTTGCTTTCGAAATGATATCACTCTGAAATCTGCCTGTCAAGATGCGGGGGCCCGGTATGATAGGCAATGGAAATACCGGATCTCATTAACGTCACCCGGAACGCCTCGTCATGGCCAAGCTGAAGTCTGAAATCGAAGTGACCTGCCCGTGCTGTTCGGCGGTGCTCGTGATCGACAAGAACCTGAACCGCATCATCGAGCACCGGGAGCCGCCCAACGAGAACCGCCCGGATCTCGACAAGGCCGCGCAACTGGTTGAGGCCGACAAGGTCCGGCGCGAAGCCATCTTCGAACAATCCGTACAGGCAGAGAGAACCCGGGGCGATGCGCTGTCAAAGCGGTTCGACGAGGCGCTGAAGCAGGCGCGGCAGGAACCGCTTTCAAAGCCGAAACGGGACTTCGATCTCGACTAGCGACCTTCTTGTTGCGGCATCGTCACACCCGATTCACTCCGCAGGTTCGTATCCCGGGCGCGTGTACTCGGCTGGGAGATCGGTCCACCGCTCGCGGCCCTTGTAGTAGAGGGGCTTGCGTCCAGGATAGCGAGTCCGAAACGCCTTGTAGCGAGCCCGCAGGCGCTCGACCCGCACGCGGCTGAAGGCGATCGACTGGTGCGGATAGTCGACGAGCATCTGTTCCACTTTCCAGATGTTGCGTTCCGACAGTCGCCAGTCGTAGCCCGCCAGTGTTTCTCGAAGATCCACGACGGCAAACCCGGTGACACAGCCCGAGAAGTCGATGTACGGGTTGCGGTAGCTCATGACCAGCGCACGCGCGGTCTTGAACACCGGCTTGCGGCCATGCAGACCCGGATCGCGAGACCTGGCAATCGATCCCCACCGGTTGTGGTGCCGGTACACGAACAGGACATGGTCCAGTTTGTCGATCGACTCGAAGCTCAGCAACAGAGGAGGGTAGCCGTGCTGCTCGAGGATGACGGCCGCCGCAATGGCTGCTTCCAGACAATGGGCGGTGTGATGACGCACGACGCCGCGAAAGCTCCGAAGCGTTTCTCCGCCGGGCTTCAGCTCGTTGTTATAGGGCAGGTTGTTCAGAAACCGCTGAACCTGGTCCGGTTGTCGCAACCGGCGGATCACCCGTCGCTCTTCAGCCGTGAAGGCCTGCATTGAGGGGGGCACGACTGGCATCGTCACATTCCTAAAGCAAGACCATCTCGCTCATCGGATACTCCACGTCACGTCTGTCGGGGGACTGCGATACCGCGCGCGACGAAAGGGGTTTGCGGGAGCCAGCCTACTTCACCAGTCTCTCGAGATCCGCCACAACGGCGGCGGGAGACCAGCCATTGCCCGCGTATGTTTTCACAAGTCGGCCGTTGGGGTCTACGAGCGCCGTCACCAGGTTGTGCGTGATGTCCTGGCCGTTGTGGCCTTCTCTGGTCACGGATAACCCGAACCGGGCGCCAAATGGATCGATCACGTTCTTTGGGGCGGTCGCGTAGCGCCAGACCGTGGGGTCGGCTCCGCGATCGGCGGCGTGGATCTTCATCCGCGCGGGCGTGTCGACATCGGGGTCGAACGAGAACGACAACAGGCGCACCGCGGCGCGCAGGCGGGGTGTCGCAAGGATCGCCCGCTGGATAACGGAGAAGTGCGCGTCCATACGGGGGCAGTAGTCGGGCAGCGGACACCGGGTGTAGACGAACGTGAACAGCACCCAGCTGCCGCGGTAGGACGACAGGGTGTGCGACTGGCCATCGTCGCCGGTGAACGTGATCGCCGGAACGGCCTCGCCCGCGGCGACCAGTGGAGGTGAGGCGGCCGCCTCGGCACCGGAGCGCGAGCGCGGCGGCGCCGTTCCGATCTTTCTGATGGCCGACAGAAACGCCCCGTCGTCATTCACCACGAGTGTGGCTTCGACCACATCGCCCGGCGCCAGCCCGTCGACGAGCGCCGGTGTCTTGATTGGGAATGGCATCGTCATGGCCGGCATGAAGCCCTTGACGTCGCCATGTGCGATGGTGATTTCGGAGTGGTCGGCCTTGATTGACCTGACCTCGCCCGCCAGGGCGTATTCGCGCCCGTGCGGCCCAAGTTCGCTGCCGGTGCCGGCGCAAGCGGCCACCAGCACGAGCAGAAGCAGGATTGCGGGTCCGATGGTGGAACGTCCCATGCACTCCACTCTAACGCGGGATTTCTCCTGATCCCTAATCCCGAATTCCTATCTTTTTTGGTATACTGCGGGCCGTTTCGGCGAGACCGCGCCGCTGTGCCTCGGACCGTTCGGATTGTCCGCACCACATCTGCGTGAAAACGTCTCCCCAGCGATCGACCGAATTCGCGCCGGATCGTCGCTGCTCGTGAGCGCGCGAGGTGTCAGGAGTCAGGCAAAGTATGGGCTGCAAACTGTACGTGGGCAATCTTCCCTACTCGTGCACGGACGACGAATTGCGCACACTGTTCGGTCAGGCTGGCGCGGTGGCGTCGGTGCAGGTCATGCGTGATACGGCCACGGGCCGTGCACGCGGGTTCGGCTTCGTCGAGATGGCCACCGAGGAGGCCGCGCAGAAAGCCGTCGCCGACCTCAATCAGTTCGACATGCAGGGACGGGCGCTGGTCGTGAACGAGGCGCGGCCCAAGGGCTCGGGCGGATCGTTCGGCGCCGGCGGCGGCGGTGGCGGCCGGCACGAGCCACGCGAGCCGCGCTGGTAGCGTCAGTACGTCTATTTCAAACACGACGCCGCGGCCAGGGGCCCCGCATGTGCCGCGCGGCTTCGAAGGGCGTTGGTCGCCGCTTCGGCGAACTCGACAATCGCCGCTTCGGCCCAGTAGCCGTCGTAGCCGTCGCGCGGCGCTTCGACGAATCCGCAGTGGCCTCCGTGGCGGGTGATGATGACCGTCAGGTGAGGGTTGCCCGTCACCGCCGGTTCGCCAAACGGTGCCGAGGGAACGAACGGGTCGTCTTCGGCAGTGATGATGAGCGCGGGCACGGCAATCCGGTCGACCACGCGCATGGAAGCCGCGCGGTAGTAATAGTCGGCTGCGCCTGCGAACCCGTGATGGCGGGCCGTGTAGCGGTCATCGAAAGTCCGCACGCTCCACACGCGCCACAGGCCGCGCAGGTCGTACACCCCCGGGGTCAGCCGCGCCTTGCGGCGCAGCCGGCGCTTCAAGCTTTGCATGAAGTTCCATTCGTAGAGGCGGTTCTCTCCGCGCTCCAGCAGGTCCATGCAGGCGGCCAGGTCCAGCGTAGGAGACACGGCGCACACGCCAGCCAGCCAAGGGGGCGCGGCCGCCCCGGCGTCCCCGGCCAGTTTGAGCGCGAGATTGCCTCCAAGCGAGTAGCCGGCCAGCACGATCGACGGCAGACGGTCTTCCTCTGCCAGCTCGCGCACCACGGCTTCGTGATCCGAGGTCAGGCCCGAATGGTACAGACCTTCCGACAAGTGCTCGGTGTTACCGCAGTTGCGATGGTTCATCCGCACCACGTTGAAGCCACGGCGGAAGGCTTTGTCGGCAATGCCACGCATGTAGTGCGCATCGCTGGATCCCTCGAGGCCATGAAGCACGACCAGCGTCGGATGATCCGCCGGGCGCGCCTGCCAGTGGCACAGACCCAGCAAGCGCACGCGCGGCGCCACGTCGAAGTAACGGGGAGTGGCCGCGGGAAGTGACGGAAAGGCGCGGCGCCGGGCCCATGCATAGATGGTCATCCGGTGGCCGCCGCGCAGCCATCCCGGAGGGGCATACTCGTGCATTGGCCTTCCAGTCTATCGCAGCACAGAGTGGAGTAGACTACGGGCCGACATCGCGTAACGGGAGGGCACCTCGATGATTCGATCACGACGACTGGCGACACTCGTGCTGATGATGGGTCTGGGAACTTTGGTGCTGGCCGCGCCGCCGCCCCAGGGCGCGAAGAAACTCCCTCTCGATCCGGTCGAGGCAAGGCTGCAGCTCCTGAAGCAGCAGGCGATCGCCGGGGTCGACGGCATGAAGACGTTGACGCAGCAGGCGGTCGACCAGATCTTCAGCTTCGGCGAGCTCGGCTTTCAGGAGTTCGAGACGTCGAAATACCTCGTCGATCTGCTGCGCAAGCAGGGCTTTACCGTGGAGACCGGGGTGGCTGGCATGCCGACGGCGTGGGTCGCGACGTGGGGATCAGGAAAACCCGTCATCGCCCTGGGCTCCGATATCGATGCTTTGCCGCAGACCAACCAGAAGCCCGGCATCCCGTGGCATGAACCACTGGTCGACGGCGCGCCTGGCCACGGCGAAGGTCACAACTCCGGCCAGGTGGTGAACATCACCGCCGCGCTCGCCGTGAAGACGATCATGGGGCGCGAGAAACTACCCGGCACGATCAAGATCTGGCCCGGTGTGGCCGAGGAACTGGTGGCCGGCAAGGCGTTTCTTGTGCGCGCCGGCATCTTCAAAGACGTCGACATCGTGCTGTTCTCGCACGTGTCGAGCAGCATGGGCGTATCGTGGGGATCGGACAGCGGCAACGGCCTGGTGTCGGTGGAGTATCAGTTCAAAGGTGAGAGCGCCCATAGCGCGGGAGCACCCTGGCGCGGCCGCAGCGCGCTGGACGCGGTGGAGTTGATGGACGTGGGGTGGAACTTCCGCCGCGAGCACCTGCGGATCCAGCAGCGCTCGCACTCGGTGATTACCGATGGCGGCGATCAGCCCAACGTGGTGCCGTCGTCCGCCTCGGTCTGGTACTACTTCCGCGAAACCGACTACCCGCGCATCAAGCAGATGTGGGACATCGGCAACAGAATGGCGGACGCGGCCGCCATGATGACCGACACCACGGTCACGTCCCGGGTGCTGGGCGCCGCCTGGCCGCAACACTTCAACAAAGTGGTGGCCGACGCGATGTACGCCAACATCCAGCAGGTCGGCATGCCGACATGGGACGATGCGGATCAGTTGCTGGCCAAACTGGTGCAGCGCGAGTTGAAGCAGCCTGAACGCGGGCTCGAGCTGGAAGTCGGGAAACTCGGCCAGCCCATCAGAGACGAAGACAAGCGCGGTGGGGGATCCGACGACATCGGTGATGTCTCGTGGAATGTCCCGACCGTCACGCTGCGGTACCCGGCGAATATTCCGAATCTGCCGGGCCACAATTGGGTGAATGCCGTGTCGATGGCCACACCCATTGCCCACAAGGGGTGCACCGCCGGTGCGAAGGTGCAGGCGCTGACCATGCTCGATCTGCTGCTGAAGCCGGCCCTCGTGCAGCAGGCCGCCGACTACTTCAAGAACGTCCAGACCAAGGAGTTGACCTACACGCCGCTCATCAGGCCCAGCGATCAGCCGCCCACCTTTTTGAACGCGAAGATCATGGAGCAGTACCGGGAACGGATGAAGAAGTACTATTTCGACCCGTCCCGGTACAAGACGTACCTCGAACAGCTGGGAATCCCGTACCCGCCGCCCGTGAAAGCCGCCGAACCAGTGAAGCGCTGATCGATCAGCTCTCGTCGGCGCTGGGGCCGTACAGACTGGGCACCTTCGAGCCGGTCAGGCGCAGGTATACGCTGAGCTGGCCGCGATGGTGAATGATGTGGTTCATCACCCACGAGCGCCAGGCTGCCGCACGCGGCATGGCAAACACTTCCTTGCCGTCCTGTTTGAAACTCCACGAACTCATCAACTCGGCGTCGCTCTTGCCGGTCAGGATCGCCCGGGCCTTTCCGGTGTTCTCATCGAACAAGGCCAGGATGTCCGCCAGCGTGGACTTCTCCTGCGGCTGGTAAGAGCTCGGCGTCATGTTGAACTCGGGCTCGTTCAGGATGGTCTGGGCCCAATGGGGGATCTCGGCCACGTGGGTGGCCAGACGGCCCAGCGACATCGACCTGTCGTGGGGTTTCCACGCCAGCTTGTCCTGGGCGACGCGCTCGAGCACCTTGCGTGCGACGGCGATTTCGTGATCGAACTCCGGCAACAACGCGTCCCTCATACCCATGCACGTCTCCTTCAGGAATGGGGCGTGAGCCCGTGACGTATCTATCCGACAACCTCGACCCAGCACCCGAGAAATCGGCGATCCTGGCTGCCACGTTCAACCTCGGCGGGCGAGAATCCGCGTTCGGGACTTATCACCATTCGCAACGTGCCATCCAGCGGCGTCGGCGTGACACGGATCTCGACCGGCACGTTGGGCCGCAGTTCGATCGACCACGAATGGCCTGGTGTGTCGAGTCGGACGCTGTTTGCGACTGGACTGCGCAGCACCAGTGTCACGTCGGTGGTGACCGGGCCAGTCTTCGACACCACCGACACCACGGTCCGGTTGGCGCCTCGCACCCAGAACCCCGAGGCTTCGGGGTACGAGCTGCCGTCGTGGAACAGGAAGACGAAACGACTCAACATAGCGGCCGCCAGCACGTCGTAGGCGGCGATCCGATCGGCCGTGGGAACGATGCGCACCGGTGTGATGCGCAGCTCGCCGACGCGTGCCTCGAGGTTGGTAGATGCTCTGAAGCCGACGAAGTTGACGTCCACTGGCAGGTCGAACCAGCCTTCCCATCTTCCGCCTGCCCTGCCCTCGACATCCCATTGGGCCAGCGATCCGCCGGACCTCCCGCCCAACAGCTCCAGCGACCCGGCAAGCGGAGGTTGGTCCGGCACGACGCGATCGGTGGCAAGCTGCACCTCGTACCGTCCCGCAGGCAGTGCGAATCGCGCATTCAACAGCACGGGGGTGGGCTGGCGGGCTTTGCGGGATCCCGGGCGCGCCGTCAGCGTAAACAAACGGGGCACCGACACCGCGTCGATGCGCGACCACGGATCGAACCGCACCGCCAGGGGCCGTGCGTGCGGGTCGAACGACTCGAGCATGCCGATGCGAGACCGATCGCGCGGTTCGGGATTCGGCTTGAGCTGCGTCCCAAGCAGCCACGGCATGATCGACGTGGCCAGCAGCACCGCCAGCAGCGATCCGGTGTCGGCACGCAGAAACGCGACGCCGCGTCCGGTGCGCGACACTCCCGGCTTGCGCCTGCCGCTTGCGGCCCACCGCCCGACGAGCCAGGCGCTGGCCAGCACGGCCACCACCCAGACGGTGGTCTGCGCCAGTGCGGTCGTTGTCGATTGAGTAATGTAGTCCGGGGCGTACGCCCACAGGTGCCAGTCGGGCGACAGCCACTCGAGCAGACGTGACACGCCGTCGCGTCTGAGCGCCAGCAGCGATCCGCCATGCACCGCGAGCGAGGCGAGGCTGGCCGCCAACCCGATCAACAGCAGCAGACGGTACAGCGCGCGGCGTTCCGGACGTTGGGCGGCGGCCCGGTACTCCCACGCCACGGGTACCGCCAGCAACATCAAGCCAGACACGATCATCCGGCCGGGCAGCGACGCGCCGCCCCACCACATCTGGAATGCGCCCACGGTGCCGACCAGCGCACCAAGCACGACGCACAATCCGATCCCGACCGCGCGCGCGTGGCCGCCGTCCCGCCACAACCTCCAGAGCCCCAGCACGCCAATGCCAAGCGCCGGGGCGTAGCTGATGACCCCGTACTCCTGATCGGTCAGGAGCCCCGCAGTGCCTCTCGCCAGCGACCAGACGCTCATTTGGGTGTTGTCGGCACCGCCGTACGCCGACGATGGCCACGGCGATCCCCAGATGATCATGAAATAGGAAAACCAACCCAGCAGGCTGAGAACATAGGGCGCGGCTGCCATCACGCTGATCCGGAGGCGAGAGGCGGCTGGCAACGTCGTGTGCCGCCAGATGTGCCACAAGCCCACGCCCAGCAGAGCCGCCGACATGGGCGCGTACTTGGCGTGCAGCCACGGAAGGGCGCCGGCGGCAAGGCCAAGCACCAACGCGCGTGGGAGCGTCGGCAGGTGAGGCGAGTCGGACGAATCGGGAGCGCTTCGCGGCAGAGCCATGGCGGCAGCCACCACCACAGCCAGAGCCGCGGGAATCTCGGGGTAGATCGTGCCGCTGCTGCACAGGAACGGCACCGACGTCGACGTGACGGCCCAGCCAAACGTGGCGGCCGACACCGATCCGGTGAGGCGCCGCACCCACTGCCACGTGAACGCCGCCGCCGCCGCCGCCAGCACGATCACCAGCAGTACGGCGCCCCGGTAGCCGCCAGCCGCCACAGCGGGCGCCAGCAGCACGGGCAGGCCAATCGGATGAACGGAGTAGGCGCTGCCATCCGTGCCATTGGCGATCACGTGCGGGTCAAGGTCGCCGTCGAAGTACGGAGCGTAGTCGCGCTGGCGATAGTTGTTGTCGATGCGCAGGTCACCGTCAGCCAGCAGGCTCTGCGTGATCACCAAGTAGTGAGGTTCGTCGCCGCCAGGAAACAACCCCGATGATGACAAGGCCGCCGACGCCACGCCAAACAACACGGTACTGACGGCAAACACGACGGCGAAGCTGCGAACCGACGGCCACGCCCGCAATCCTGCCGCGACCCGCCGGCCTCGTCCGGCACCGAACGTGGCCCAGACGACCTGGCTCAACACAACCAGCCATACCAGGTACCGCCCTGGCCCCGCAAAGACCCGCAGCACGGGCAACAGGTCTGGCAGCCACGGCAGGTAGGGGAGCACCAGGACGGCCAGCGCGTAGAGTGGCAAGTAGCTATCACCAGACGGTGGCACGCCGGTCGGAGCAACCACCCCGGAGACACGGCCGGCCGCCGGCAGCCGCCAGTCCAGGACCGCGCCGGCGAGTACCGCCAGGACCACGCTGACTAGCAACTGGCCGGCCCCAGGCAGCATGGCCACGCGTACGACGGGCGACGACCCGCCGACGATGTCCAACACGCCGAGCGACGCCCACAACGCCGCGCCTGCGGTTATCCACGCGCCCAGAACTCTCATCCTCACAGCGACACCTCAACAGCCGAAGACTCATTCTACTCGCGCTTGGGGCGATCGAGCAGGAGGGCGGCCTGGGTGGTCTGTAGCATCGCCAGCGATAGAGCGCCGACGTTGTAGTCGGTCCCGCAGGTAAGGGAATCAGAGCGCTCTCGTTCGTTGCGCGTATCGAGCGCCAGCTGCCACGCCTGGCCGGCCTTCACCGGCGGCAGGGTGAACCGCTCGGCCTGGTCGCCCGCGTTCAAGAGCAGCAACAGTGTGTCGTCGCGGATCACCTGGCCGCGCTCGTCAACCTCGCAGATGGCGTCACCGACGAGCATCACGCCGAGGGTACGCACGGTGGGCGCGTTCCACCGGGCGTCGGTCATTTCCTGGCCCGACCGGTCGAGCCACAGAATGTCGGTGGCATGCCGCCCGCTGATGGCACGACCTCTGAAGAAAGTGCGTCGGCGCAGCACGGGATGCGATCGTCGCAGATGGATGAGTTGCCGCACAAAGGCCAGCAACGACTCCTGCTCGGCGGTCAGGTCCCAGTTGAGCCAGCTGATCTCGTTGTCCTGGCAGTAGGCGTTGTTGTTGCCACGCTGGGTGCGGCCCATCTCGTCGCCGGCACAGAGCATGGGCACGCCCTGCGAGAGCAGCAGCGTGGCCATGAAGTTTCGCACCTGGCGGGCCCGCAATCCGAGGATGGCCGGGTCGGTGGTGGGTCCTTCGATGCCGAAGTGTGAACTCAGGTTGTGGGATTCGCCATCGAGGTTGTCTTCGCCGTTGGCTTCGTTGTGCTTGGCGCTGTAGGTGACGAGATCGCGCAGCGTGAAGCCGTCGTGCGAGGTGATGAAGTTGATGCTGGCATACGGCCGGCGGCCGCTCTGCGCGTAGAGGTCGCTGCTGCCCGCCAGGCGACTGGCCAGTTCCGAGATCTGGCCGCTGTCGCCGCGCCAGAAGCGCCGCACTAGGTCGCGGTATCGCCCGTTCCACTCGGTCCACCCGGCAGGGAAGTTCCCCACCTGGTATCCGCCTTCCCCCAGGTCCCATGGTTCGGCAATCAGCTTCACCTGTGAGAGCACCGGATCCTGCCCGATGATGTCGAAGAACGACCCGAGTTTGTCGACCTCGAACAGTTCGCGCGCCAGTGCGCTGGCGAGATCGAACCGGAATCCGTCGACGTGCATGTCGACGACCCAGTAGCGGAGGCTGTCCATGATGAGCTGGAGCACGCGCGGGTGCCGCATGTTCAGCGTGTTGCCGCACCCGGTGAAATCCTGGTACCGCCGGCGGTCATCGGACATCAGCCGGTAGTACGACGCGTTGTCGATGCCCCGCAGCGACACGGTCGGTCCGAGGTGGTCGCCCTCGGCCGTGTGGTTATAGACCACGTCGAGGATCACTTCCAGGCCGGCCGCATGCAGCGTCCGCACCATCACTTTGAACTCGCGCAACGCGGCCATCCCGCCCGCGGCGCTGGCGAAGCGGCAATCGGGGGCGAAGTAGGCCAGCGAGTTGTAGCCCCAGTAGTTGTCGAAGCCGCGCTCGACCAGGTGGCGATCGTTGGCGTGGGTATGCACTGGCATCAACTCGACGGCGGTGATGCCGAGGTCCCGGAAATGGCGCAGCGCGGCATCCGAACACAGGCCGAGGTACGTGCCACGCAGCGCCGGAGGCACGCCGGGGTGCTGATGGGTGAATCCCTTCACGTGCAGTTCGTAGATGATCGTGTCGTGCCACGGCGTGCGGGGCGCGCGGTCCTGGCCCCACGGGAAGGCCGCGTCGATGACCGCCCCGAGCGCAGCCGCGTCTCCGTCGTTGCGGCCGTCGCAGAACAAGTCGTTGGGCGGTTCACCCGGCGCGTAGCCGAAGATGCGGTCACTCCATCGGAGCGGCCTTCCGATGGCCTTCGCATACGGGTCGAGCAGTACTTTCGCTGCGTTGAACCGATGACCCGCCTGTGGTTCGTACGGGCCATCCACGCGATAGCCATACAGCTGTCCGGGACGGATGTCGGGCAGATACGCGTGCCAGACGAAATCGGTCTGCTCTGCCAGCCGAATGCGGTGCGACTCTCGCGTGTGGTCCGGCCGGTCGAACAGGCACAGGTGGACATCGGTGGCATGCTCGGAGAACAGAGCAAAATTGACGCCGTCTTCGTCCCAGGTGGCGCCAAGCGGCCGAGGACGCCCGGGCCAGACCCGCCTGGTCAAGTCGCGATGTTCACCGCCTGAGCCCATCGGAGCTATTGTAGCGGCACACCAACTTCGGGTGGGGCGATTCGGATACACCGCCGACTTGGCCCGCCGCGGCCCGATAACACTGGTAGAATCGCACAAATGAATCTACGGGTTGTCAAGGTCGGGTGTCTCGGTGGGGGCACGGGACTGCCGAGTGTGCTCGGCGGGTTGAAGCGGAACCCGTGGATCGACCTGAACGCGATTGTCACCATGTTCGACAGCGGCGGCAGCTCGGGCCAGCTGCGCGACGAACTGGGTGTGCTCCCGCCAGGCGACGTGCTGAAGTGCGCGCTGGCGCTGGCACGCAACGAGCGTGAGGCACGGCGCCTGTTGCTCGCGAGGCTGCCAACGCTCGACGAGTCCAAGCTGGCCGGCCACACGGCCGGCAATCTGCTACTGTCGATGATGGAACAGTACAGCGGCAACTTCCTGGCGGCGGTCGAAGGATTGCGGTCGTTGCTGGGCTGCAAAGGGCGCGTGTGGCCGGTCAGCATCGAGCACGCCAGCCTGTGCGCCAGCTACGGCGATGGCAGCGTTGCTCGCGGCGAAGTGGAAGTGGACGCCCGGCAGGCCGAGGGGTTTCTGGTGGACCGCGTCTGGCTGGACCCGCCCGTGAAGCTGCACCGGCTGGTCGAAGGCGCGATCCGGGAGCTGGATGCCGTCGTGATTGGCCCCGGCAGCTTCTACACGAGTCTGATGCCGATTCTTGCCGTTCAGGGCGTGCCTGAAGCACTGGCGAATGTGCAAGGCCCCGTCATTCTGGTGGCCAACCTGCTGACCGAAGGGCGCGGCATGGCCGGTTTCACGGCCGCCGACGCCGTCAGCCATCTCGAATCCGCCATTGGCCGGCCCATCGACGCGGCCATCGTCAACGATGGGCGGCCGACGGTCGAGGTCCTCGGGCGCTATGCGGCCGAGCACAAGCATCCCCTGGAGGTCGGAACGCTGCCGCCACACTGCCGCACGCTGACCGGCCGCTTCTGGCGCAAGGACATTGCGCGACACGACCGGTCCAGGCTTGCACACGCCATCTGGGCCCTGCTGGCCGCCTCGATGGAACGCAGGCGCGAGACGCCGGCATTGAACCGGTAACCCATGGACGAGGCCTCGCTGCGAAGCCTGGGGCTGCTGATTGCCGCGCTTGGCGGCGCCGCCGTCGGCGTCGAACGCGAACGGTCGGGTCATGCCAGCGGCCCGGGGGCCCGATTTGGGGGCGTGCGAACCTTCACGCTGCTGGGCGGACTGGCTGGTGCCGGCGGCTGGCTCTGGGTCGCGCGCCGTTCCGCAGGGCGGCTGCCATCGGCCTGGCCGTCAACGGTCTGGCCCCGGCGGGATCGATTGTGGTGCTGAACCCACTTTGGTAGCGAGGGCTGTCTTGACTTCGCCACACGGCGCTACTAGCCTTGAGGCGCCATGACGGTAGCCGGCGTCACCCCGCACATCGACTTCAACTGCGACATGGGCGAGAGCTTCGGCGTCTACACGCTGGGCTTCGATCGCGAGATCATCCGCTACATCACCTCGGCCAACATCGCCTGCGGCTTTCACGCGGGCGACCCGGCGACCATGCGTGCCACGGTCCACCTGGCCGAGGAGCATGGCGTAGGCGTCGGCGCGCACCCGGGCTTTCCTGATCTTCGGGGTTTCGGCCGCCGCGACCTTGCTGCCACCGCAGTCGAGATTCGAGATGACCTGATCTACCAGGTCGGCGCATTGACGGCGTTCACCAGCACTGGCTCGCTGCAGCACGTGAAGCCGCACGGGGCGCTCTACAACATGGCCGTCGATCGCGTGGATGTGGGCATGGCCATTGGCGAGGCGCTGCTCGCCACCGACCCCGCCTTGATTCTGGTGGCGCTGGCCGGATCGGCGTGGGCCGTGGCGGCAGAACGCCAGGGGCTGCGCGTGGCTCGCGAGGTGTTCGCCGATCGCGCCGTCAACGCCGACGGCACGCTGGTGTCGCGCGCCATACCAGGCGCCGTCATACACGACACGTCAGCGGTCATCGATCGCAGCCTTCGACTGGTGACGGAAGGCACGGTCGAGGCCGTCACCGGCGAGATTGTCGACCTGCAGGCCGACACCATCTGCCTGCACGGCGACACGCCGGGTGCCCTCCATCTGGCCGCCGAACTGCGGCGCGCCTTCGAGCAGGCCGGCGTCGTGCTCGTGCCCATGGGGCGCCTGCTCGCGCGCTGACTCGATGCCTGCACCTCCACGCATCCGGCCCGCGGGCGATCGGGCGCTTGTCGTCGAATACGGAGTCGCCATCGACCCGGCCACCAACCGTAGCGTGCGTGCGCTCGGGTGTCTGCTGGACGGCCTGGCCCACCCGGGTCTTGTCGAAACGGTGCCGACGTACCGTTCCCTGATGGTGCACTACGATCCGCGACGCGTGTCTCTTTCCGAACTGCGGCGGTTGATAGACGAGGCACACGACCGTCTCGACTCCGTTCGGTTGCCCCCCGCGAAGGTCGTCGACATCCCGACGGTCTACGGCGGAGCGTACGGCCCGGATCTGGCAGACGTGGCGGCGTACCATGGCCTGACGCCCGATGAGGTGGTGACAATCCACGCCGGCAGCGAGTATCTGGTCTACATGATGGGATTCACGCCAGGCTTTCCGTACCTCGGGGGAGTATCGCCACGCATCAGTACGCCGAGGCTGGCCACCCCACGCACGCTGGTGCCGGCAGGATCGGTCGGAATCGCGGCTCAGCAGACCGGCATCTATCCCACGGCCAGCCCTGGCGGATGGCGGTTGCTCGGGCGCACGCCCGTTCGGCTGTTCGATCTGTCTCGCACACCACCGGTGCTGTTCGAGGCCGGCGACTACGTCCGGTTCGTGCCGGTCGACGCGGACCATTACGGCACCATCCAGAACGCTGTCGAAGCGAGGACATTCGTGCCCGTTGTTCGCCCGAGGGAGTGACCGACGATGCCCTGGATCGACGTCCTGGACGGCGGCATGCTCACTACGGTGCAGGACACCGGCCGCGCGGGCAGCCAACGGTATGGCGTCCCGGTGTCTGGCGCGATGGACGGGTTCGCCCTGCGCGCTGCGAACAGGCTGGTCGGTAACCCAGCAGGCGCGGCTGGCCTGGAGATGACGCTCACCGGACCGGAGTTGAGATTCGAGTCGACGGCGATCGTGGCCATCACGGGCGCCGATCTCGCGCCCCAGATCGACGGCGAGCCGGTTGCCAACTGGCGCACCCTCCGCGTGCGGGCTGGCTCCGTGCTGTCCTTCGCTGGCGTACGCGACGGCCTGCGGGCGTATCTCGCAGTCGCGGGCGGCATCGACGTGCCTATCGTGCTCGGCAGCCGGTCCACTTATACGCGGTCTGGTCTTGGAGGGTTCGACGGGCGCGCGCTGCGAACTGGCGACCGCGTGCCCGTCGGCGAGAACCAGAGCGGTCTCTCGCCCAAAATGTTCGCGATGCCAGCCCACGAGGTGCCGCGCTATGGGCACGCGTGCACGGTCCGCGTCATCTTGGGCCCACAAGACGATGCCTTCAGCGATGACGGGCGCGGCACGTTTCTCGACGCGTCCTATACGCTCACCACCCAGTCCGACCGCATCGGCTGCCGGTTCCAGGGCCCGCCAATTCGCCACCATGCCGGTGCTGATATCGTGTCGGACGGCACGGTGTTCGGCGCGATCCAGGTGAGCGGCGATGGGATGCCGATTGTCCTGATGGCGGATCGAGGGACGACGGGCGGCTATACCAAGATCGCGACCGTGATTACGGCCGATCTCACCAAGATCGCCCAAGCGATCCCGGGCGACCGCGTCAGGTTTACGGCCGTGGACCTCGAGGCCGCGCACACGCTGTTCGACCAGCAGGAGTCGTGGCTTGACGCGATCGACCCCGGCGAGGCCGGCCACGTTGAGGAGGCGGTGTTCGAGGAGGACTCCGGGGCCCCACTGGCCGCCGGTGGCTATCAGTCGCTGGCAGACGCATTGGCAGACCGCCACGGCGATGGATCGCGCGATCGCGACGCCCGGAGCAAACCGTGACGCCGGCCACAGACGACGGACACGCACAACATGAGGGCGGTCCATGCGACCGCGTACCGTGATGACCACAACCGTGCAGGCATCGGGGTTGTTTGGCTGGTGGAGGGCTGGCACGCCTGAAGGGCGCAGGGCGCTGGTGGCAGCCGGCTGTGGCTGGATGCTCGATAGCTTCGACGTGATGCTCTACGCCTTGGTGCTGACGGCGCTGATGAAGGACCTTGGCATCAGCAAGCCCACCGCCGGCCTGCTGGGTTCGGTCACGCTGGTGGCCTCCGCAGCGGGCGGGATGATTTTCGGCGTGGTGGCCGATCGATACGGACGCACCCGGGCGCTCATCTCGAGCATTCTGATCTACTCGGTGTTCACATTTGCCTGCGGCTTTGCGCAAACCGTGATCCAGTTGGCCGTCTTTCGCGTCTTCCTCGGCCTGGGCATGGGTGGGGAATGGGCGAGCGGCGCCGCCCTTGTGTCGGAAACCTGGCCGGCCGAGCATCGCGGCAAGGCCCTGGGGTTCATGCAAAGCGCCTGGGCGATCGGCTACGGCGCGGCCGCGCTGGTGGTGGCGGTGGTGCTGCCGATCTGGGGATGGCGCGCCGTGTTTTTCGTGGGCATCCTGCCCGCGCTGCTCACGGCATGGGTGCGCAAGCGCGTGCAAGAGCCTGCCATCTGGCGCCAACGCCGGGCAGTCGCGTCAACCCGGCGATACGGCCTGGCCGACGTCTTCCGGGGCGGCCTGCTCCGGATCACGCTGCTGGTGACGCTGATGAACGCCTGCACCATGTTCGCCTGGTGGGGCTTCAATCAGTGGATTCCAGCCTATCTGTCGCTGCCCGAGAAAGATGGCGGGATCGGATTGAGCACGGGCACCATGTCCGCCTTCATCATCGCCATGCAGGTCGGGATGTGGTTCGGCTACATCACGTTCGGGTTCATCAGCGATGTCATCGGCCGCAAACGCGCCTACGTGATCTACCTGTTGGCCGCGGCCGTGTTAGTCCTAGCCTATGGTGCCACACGCGACACCACGGTGCTGCTGGTGCTGGGTCCCGTCACGGCGTTCTTTGCCACCGGTTACTTCACGGGCTTCGGCGCCGTCACCGCCGAGATCTATCCAACAGAGTTCCGGGCGACGGCCCAGGGCTTCACCTACAACATCGGCCGCCTGGGGAGCGCTGTCGCGCCGTACGCGGTCGGGTCGATGGCCGCGACGCGCGGCTTCGGCATCGCGTTCTCACTGGCCGCCGGGGCATTTGTGCTGGCGGCGATTGTCTGGACGTGGATTCCCGAAACCAGGGGCCGAGCCCTGGCCTAAAAGCCATTGCCATGCGATCTTCCCAAGCGGTTGGTCCCAGAACCACAGCCCGGCAACCGCAGACGATGGCGCCGAAGCGAGGAGCACCAGCTAACGATTGGCGCTCACCCGCTGGCGCTCACGACACCACCGGCGCCGGTCGGGTGCAGCGCGGTGAACTCGTTATGCGGCCCTTCACTCTTCCGGCCTCTCAAGGCCGGCGAGAACGGTCTCGCACGCCAGCCGGAGATTCGGCACGTCCTGCTCGACCACCCGGTACACCTGTTCGAGATCGATCCCCAGGTAATCGTGAACGAGCACGTTCCGAAAGCCGGCCAGCGCCTTCCAGTCGACGCCCACACAGACTGATTTCACGTGTTCGCTCAGGCGTTGGGTCGACTCCGCCAGGATCTGAAGGTTGCGAATGACACCATCCTGGATGAGCGACGAGCCGAAGAAGCTCTCCCGGCCCGCTGTCGTGTACACCTCGATGCGCGCGATGCACCGCAGGATGTGTTGGAGATAGACGCGGTCGTCCTTCACAGCGGAACGGCCTCTCCGAGCACGCGGTCGCGCAGCAGATTGTCGAGGCCGCGCTCGGTGACGACCTGCACGCGGCGGTCCAACAGTTCCTCAAGGTCGACCACTAAACCGCCAGGGAACCACGGCGTGGTATCTGGCCCCACCTCGACCAGGAAGTCGATATCGCTGTCGGCGCGCGCATCACCGCGCGCCATGGACCCGAACACTCGGATCTGGGTCACGCCGTGTCGGCGGGCCAGAGTGAGGATCTCGTCGCGTCTGGATTGCAGAAGGTCGAGCATCGAACAGGCCTCCCAACAGATCGAGACTCAGTCTACTCCTGATCCACCTGACAGCCCCCTGTTGTCCGCATAACGATCGGCGCTGAGCCGCGGCGCTCTCGATCCCTCAGCGCCGTCGGCTCCAGCGCCTGGTTAGGCAGCCAACCGGTTGATCGCAAAGTCTCTAAAGTCCGCGAATAGCTCCCACGCCTGTACATAACCGAAGAACGACAATTCAAGATGGGCACCGTCCATCGCCAGCTCGATCGTCCGTCCCCGCCACGTTACGGGCAGCAGACTCCTGTCATGCTTACGAAACTGAAGCCGAAAGTTGTGCGACAAACTGTTACGAATCACTCTGGCGAACTCGTACCAGGGCTGATTCTGAAGCAGCGGAGCTTGACCAGTTTCGGCGCAATGATTCTTCAGCAACTCGAAGGATTCTTTGATAGGGATGCGGAGGAGCATGTTCACGAACTCCTTCATGGCGATAGCGCGATCAGTATCGATTCTAAGCAGAGTGGCGACCTGCGAAAACTCCACAGAATGAGTACCGAAGGCGCACCGAGCCTCTTCAAGGACGGTGTACGTGCGACTGTCGCCAAAAAGCGCCAGCGCCGCGAGCCCCAGAATGTAGTTGTTCTTCGCGTTCTCGAGTTGCGCCAAGAGCTCAGTTTTGTGCATCTGTTTCGAAATGCCAGCTGTCTGCCTAACGCCCTCGCGCTGAGCCGTAGCGCGAACCCCCACGAGCACGTTCGCGCTGACGGCACCAGCGCGTTGTTGGGCCGCCGTGGTCGTCACCTACGTGTCTGCCAAACGTTCGGATGTCGATGCAAGTGCGTGATGGCCACAACTGTCGCGAGTTCCCCTTCCACGATGAAAAACACACCAAACGGGAAACGATGAAGAATAGCTCTTCGAAATTCGCGGAACACGAGTGGAAAGCGCAGCGGCCCGTCCTCGACGCGTGCGAACGTGGCGCGAAGCTCGGCAAGGAATTCCGCCCCAAGGCCTTCCCGTTCGCCGTCGTACCACAATGCCGCCTCAAGGGCATCAAGTTCTGCTTCAGGCCGAACTTCTAGCCGGCGCATCTACCGACCGGCACGGAGACGCTGCTGCACCCGTTCAATGACTTCCTGCCAAGGCCGGGCGTCGTCAGGCGATCGCCGATGTGTAGCAAGGCGCTCATCCAACAGGGCTTGTTGCCACTGTTGGAGTGGTACCTGATCGACGCTGGCCGCGATGTGGTCCCAGAGCGACTGCACGTAATCGATCTGATCGTCGACCGGAAGCGCATCAAACCCAGCGGGCGGCAACGGTAGGGAATGGGCCATGTGCGGACTATACCACCGGGGTCTCAAATCTTTCGACCGTCGCTCTGAATTCAGGTGTGGCGTTGTCTTCGTCGGCCCAACTTGTAATTAGCCTGCGGCGCTCCGGCGCCGCTCTCTCCTTATACGCTGCGGCGGTTCGCAGCGTATTGTCTTACGCACCGTTGTTGGCTGCACGCGGTAACTCCCTCGCCGACGGCCACTTGTCCCAAGCAGGCAAGTGGCGACGTCAGGGGCATACGCTGCAGCCGTCCCAAGCGTAATGGGATTACGGACCGTTCGACGGGGCGCGGCGGGGGCACGACGAGGCGTGGCCGGATTGTATATTTGTCACCGACGCAAAAGTACGCAGAAATCGGTGTCCCGAGTCTTAGAACTGGAAGTAGATGAACTCCAGCGAGGTGCGCCTGCGCAGCACCAGGATGGCCGCGAAGAGCAGCCCTGCCAGCCGACCTCGTCGGTGTGGCAGAATGGCGGTGATGCGCGTCGTGCTCCTGTCTACCTACGAACTCGGGCACCAGCCGTTTGGACTGGCCTCGCCAGCCGCCTGGCTTCGTACGGCTGGAGCCGACGTGGTCTCACAGGACTTGTCGCGCGACCGGCTCGACGAGGATGCCGTTCGGTCGGCCGCGGTGGTGGCCTTCTACCTGCCCATGCACACGGCAACCCGTCTGGCGTTGCCGGTGATCGATCGCGTGCGATCGCTGAACCCCTCGGCGCGCATCGTGGCGTACGGGCTGTACGCCCTGACGAACGCCGGCCTCTTACGGGCGCGCGGTGTCGAGGGCCTGTTCGGCGGCGAATTCGAAGCCGCCCTCGTGGCGTTCGCGCTGCACCCCTCTGAGGTGTCTCCAGAAGACCCCCGGGTGGACATCGAGACCGGTCTCCGCGTCCTCGGCGGGCCGGTGGCGCGCCTGACGTTCATCACGCCCGATCGAGCGGGACTGCCGCCGCTGTCACGGTACGCCCGGCTTCAGCACGGCGCGCGTCGCCTCGTGTCGGGATACACCGAGGCCAGCCGGGGCTGCAAACACCTGTGCCGGCACTGTCCCGTGGTGCCCGTCTATGGGGGGCAATTCCGGATTGTGCCGGTCGACGTCGTGCTGGGCGACATCCGCAACCAGGTGGCGGCCGGCGCCGAGCATGTCACGTTTGGCGACCCCGACTTCTTCAACGGTCCGGCCCACGCCGTGCGAGTGGTCGAAGCGCTGCACGCCGAGTTTCCTGGTCTCACCTACGACGTCACGATCAAGGTGGAACACCTGCTGCGTCATGCGAGACACCTTCCACTCCTGAAGCGCACCGGCTGTTTGTTTGTGACGAGTGCGGTCGAGTCGGTCGACGACACGGTGCTCGCACGACTGGATAAGGGACACACGTCGGCCGATGTCGAGCGCGCCGTCATCGTGTGCCGCAGCCATGGCCTCGCGCTTGCGCCCACCTTCGTGCCATTCACACCATGGACGACGGTAGGTGGGTATTGTGACTTGTTGACGGCGGTGGCGCGGCTCGATCTGGTCGATCAGGTCGCGCCCGTCCAACTGTCGATTCGTCTGCTGATTCCGGCCGGGTCGCGTCTTCTCGAGCTGCCGGATTTGCAGGCACTGGCCGGGCGGTTCGATCCGGCGGCGCTGGCTCATCGGTGGCGGCACCAGGATCCGCGCGTGGACGAATTGCATCGCGAGGTCGCCGCCGTGGTCGGCCGCCAGCTGACAGCCCCACGGCGGCGCGTGTTCGAGCAACTGTGGCAGTTGGCCTACGCCGTGGCTGATGCCGGGACTCGCACGATGCCCGTTCCTGAGATCCTGGCGGATCGGACGTCGGTGCCGTATTTGAACGAACCCTGGTACTGTTGAGCCGAACCCACTGAAGGGCAGGTGGCCCTTTTGTAACTTGCTTCAGGTGGCGAGTGAAGCCCAGAAAGAATGTCCAGGTGGAGACACGGTGAAGCGCGTCTTGCTGCTGGCGACGACAACCGGGTACCAGACTCGGTCATTTGACGAGGCGGCCGTCAGGCTTGGCGTCGAACTGGTGTTCGGGCTCGACCGGTGCCGCCAACTGGACAATCCGTGGGGCGATCGCGCGCTTGCTGTCCGCTACTATGACGACCCGCGATCGGTAGACGCGATCGTGTCGGCCGCGCGCGATGGTGCCATCTCGGGCGTGCTGGCTCTGGGGGATCGGCCTACCGTGCTGGCGGCCCGTGCGGCCCGCGTGCTGGGTCTGCCGTTTCACTCGCCCGAGTCGGCCGCCGCAAGCCGCAACAAGCTCGTCACGCGCGAGCGGTTGCGTGGGGCCGGGCTACCGGTTCCGTGGTTCGCCGCTGCCGACGCTGCGGCCGATCCACACATCCTGGCCCGCCAGGTCCCGTTCCCGTGCGTGGTGAAGCCACTGGCCCTTTCGGGCAGCCGTGGCGTAATCCGCGCCAACGGGGCAGCCGCATTCGTGGCCGCCTTCGAGCGCCTGCGCCGAATCCTGCAGGCCCCAGACGTTCGCACGATGAAGGACCCCGCACTCCAGGAGATCCTGGTGGAGCGCTTCATTCCGGGAGTGGAGTTCGCCGTTGAAGGGTTGATGCACCACGGCACACTCCAGGTGCTGGCGGTGTTCGACAAGCCGGAACCGCTCGACGGTCCGTTCTTTGAAGAGACGATGTACGTGACGCCGTCGGCCGCCGCCGCGCAGACCCAGCAGCGCATCACCGACGCCATCGTCGGGGCCTGCGCCGCGCTCGGTTTGCGGCACGGTCCGGTGCACGCGGAATGCCGCGTCAATCCGGACGGCGTGTTTGTGCTCGAAGTGGCCGCGCGGCCGATCGGCGGATTGTGCGCGAGAGCCCTGCGTATGACGGACGGCAACGCTCCAGTGGTGCCGTTCGAGGAACTGTTGCTCCGGCACGCGCTCGGCGAGGAGGTGCGCGGCTGGCGGCGTGAGCCCTGCGCGTCTGGCGTGATGATGATTCCGATTCCCCGCGGGGGCGTCTACCGGGGTGTCCGGGGAGAGGACCGCGCTCGAGCCGTCCGGCTGGTCGAGGAGGTCCTGATTACCGCCAAGCCAGACCAGCATCTGGTGCCGCTGCCGGAGGGAGCCAGCTACCTCGGGTTTGCGTTCGCGCGAGGAGATTCGGGACGAGAGGTGCTGAATGCGCTTCGCGAGGCTCACGGGCACCTGGCGTTTCAGATCGACCGCGAGTGGCCCATCGCCGCCCCGGCGCCGGTGTCACCCGCCGAGCGGTGATTCGGTCGCGCGTGATCTGGCCGGACGCTACTTGCGCTTTTCA
>ERZ1292640.960-Hain-H43-02um-R1-960-length-23875-cov-9_pt1 | contig 23875 bp, 23 predicted proteins | sample MGYA00564404_ERZ1292640 | MGnify/ENA primary metagenome ERZ1292640 (study PRJEB36523, sample SAMEA6512636) | groundwater metagenome | collected 2019-01-08 | study: AquaDiva: Metagenomics assemblies of 32 groundwater samples
GCCGGTCCAGGGTGACGATGGTCACCTCGCCGTCTTTTTCAATATGCACGGTCATCGGTCATCTCCCCACCAGCCGACACGCGGCGCCGCCAGGCAGGCGGCGAGTTCATCGTCGCTCACGTTGATGTCCTGGCGCAGCAGCGCCGCCGCCATCGACTTGCCCAGGTTGTCCAGCCGCAGGTTGCGCGCCCCGCCGCCCTGCAAGGCGTCATGCAGCACCAGCTTGATCGCCAGGATGTTCGGCAGATACCAGCACTCGACTTCACCTGGCAGCCAGGGCGCGAAATGCTCCGCCACACGCTGCGCCGTGACCTCGCGCGCCAGCACGGCGTAACCGGCCTCGTTCCAGGCAAACAGGCCGAAGTCCACCCAGTCGGCCTTGTCGCCGCTGCGTGCGTGGGCCAGCCGGACGAGCTGGATTTTTTGCGTCGGTGTTTTCATGTCTGCAACAGCTCCACGCGGGTGTTGGGCTCGACCAGGTGGCGATCAATCAGGGCCGGCCAGATGCCCAGCAGCTCGCTGGTGTTGTGCAGGCCGTGGAAACCGCAGGTGTAAGCCGGCCCGCTGAGTCCCATCCACGGGAACAGCCGCCCGAAACCGTCGGCAGCCTTTTTGTCGCGCGTGCGCAGCACCATGCGCACCCAGACTTCGTTGAGCCCGGCCAGCGCCTGTGCATCGGGCAGGGGCGCCAGCGAGCCGTGCGCCGAATTCAAACCCGGGAACTCGACAAACAAAGCATCGTGCGGCACGCCCTTGTCGGCGAGCTGGGTCTTGACCATCTCCACCGCGGCCAGCGCCTTGTCATAGGCATCAGGCCAGCTGAAGCCCCAGGTCACCTCGGCCTTGAAGCCGTCGCGGTAACCACCAACCACCTTGAGCTGGCCGGTGCGTGGCTGGCCGGTGGCGCCCGTCATGCGCACGCGGTCCTGGCCCAGGTCCTCGAGCCGGACCGTCGACAGGTCCAGCACCACATCCGGCGAAACATACTGGTGCGGGTTGTGCACTTCATACAGCAGTTGCTGACGCACGGTGTCGAAGTTGATGCGCCCGCCCGTGCCCGGTGCCTTCATGATCACCGCACTGCCGTCTTCGCTGACCTCGGCGATCGGGTAACCGATGTGGGCCAGGTCGGGAATGGCTTTCCAGGCTTCGGCGCTGCCGAAGTTGCCGCCGCTGCCCTGGCCCGAACATTCGAGCAGGTGCCCCACCGCGAGGCCTTGCGCCAGCCGGTTCAGGTCGGCCGGTGTCGCCGCGTCTTCTGCGTCGCCGAGATTCCAGTTGAACTCGTGCACCAGCGGGCCCAGAAACAGGGCGGCATCGGCAACGCGGCCGGTGATCACGATGTCGGCGCCCTGCTGCAGCGCAGAAACAATCGGCCGCGCGCCGAGGTAGGCGTTGGCAAATACCATGCGCTCGCGTACCGAATCGAAAGGCGCGCCACTAAACATGTGTGGCGGTGCGAGGCCGGACAGTTGCCCCATGACCTCATCGCCTGTCACCACGGCGACGCGCGCAGCCCACCCTTTTGCCGCAAAAGCGTCGCGAACAGCGGCTGCCGCGCCGGCCGGATTCAGTCCACCGGCGTTGCAGATGAAGCGTACTTTTCGCTGTGCCATCGCAGGCCACAAACGCAAAAGCATGGGCACCACGTCCCTAGCGTAGCCGAGGGCCGGGTCGCGCTGCAGGTCCTTCTGCAAAATGGCCAGCGTCAGCTCCGCGAGATGATCGCTGGCGATGTATTGCACACCCCCGCGTTCAATGCTTGCGAGCACCGGCTCCCACGCGTCTCCGTAGAAACCCAACCCGGCACCAATCCGGATTGATTTTTTCATTGAATGCAGCTCATGATCAATGCAGTCAGGGTTTAACCGGATCACAAATCCGCCGTCCCCTTGCCTTCCCGGTGGTAAATTATTTTTACAAAGCAACTGCTTTGTAAAAATTATTGTGGAGCAAAAGTGCAGTTATTGCAATTAATCATCAGCGGCATCGCGCAAGGCTGCATCTACGGGCTGATCGCCCTGGGCTTCGTCCTGATTTACAAGGCCACCGAAACCGTGAGCTTCGCCCAGGGAGAACTCATGATGCTGGGCGCCTTTGGCGGACTGGCCTGCATGACCATGCTCGGCTTCCCTTTCTGGCTGTCGGTCCTCAGTGCCATCGCCGGCATGGCACTGTTCGGCGTGCTGCTGGAACGGCTGGTGATACGGCCCATCCTGGGCCAGCCGGCGTTTTCCATCGTGATGCTGACCATCGGTGTCGGCTACGTGGCGCGCGGGCTGATCACCATGATCCCCGGCATTGGCACGGAAACCCACACCCTGCCCGTGCCCTACAAGGACCAGATCTGGAACATCGGCGACCTGGTCCTCAATGTCGAACAGATGGCGGTGATCGGCAGCACCGCCGTGTTGTGCCTGCTGCTGTTTGCCCTCTTCAAGTACAGCAAGCTCGGCATCGCCATGCAGGCCTCCTCGCAAAACCAGCTCGCCGCCTACTACATGGGCATCCCGGTCAAGCGGCTCAATGGCCTGGTGTGGGGCCTGGCCGCGGCCGTGGCGGCCGTTGCCGGCCTGCTGCTGGCCCCCATCACCTTTGTGCACGCCAACATGGGCTTCATCGGCCTGAAGGCTTTTCCGGCGGCGGTGGTCGGCGGCTTCGGCAGCCTGCCCGGTGCGATCGTCGGCGGGCTGATCATCGGCATCGTCGAATCGCTGGCCGGCTTTTATGCGCCGGACGGCATCAAGGACATCGCCGCCTACGTGGTGGTGCTGTTCATGCTGATGGTCAAGCCCAACGGCCTGTTCGGCGAAAAACTGCGGAAAAAGGTATAGGTATGGCCCCCACGCTTGTCACTCCGTGTACTGCGCTGCCCCCCGAGGGGGTCGCTGCGCCTGCGGGCCGGCAAAGCCGGACCCGCGGCCCCTGCTTGAAGGGAACCACCTCGATCCCTTTCTCATTGCACTCAGAAAAATAAAAATCATGAGATTTATCTTCAAGACCGACTACGGCCAGGACATCAAGCTGGCCAAACACGGCGGCCATGTGTTCTGGTATGGCGCGCTGATGCTGCTGCTGGTGGCCGCGCCCTGGCTGTTTGCGGAGTACTGGCTGGCCCAGCTGACCTTCATCCTAATCTACGCCATCGCCGGCCTGGGCCTGATGCTGCTGGCCGGGTTCACGGGCCTGTTTTCACTGGGCCACGCGGCCTTTCTCGGGGTCGGCGCCTACACCCAGGCAGTCATGACCAACGCCGGCGTGCCCTTTCCCATCGCGCTGGCCTGCGCAGCCGGCCTGTCGGCCACGGTGGGCCTGGTCGTCGGCTTGCCGGCGCTGCGCGTCAAGGGCATTTACCTGGGCATCGCCACGCTGTCCTTCGGCTTCATCGTCGAGGAAGTGTTTGCGCGCTGGGAATCCGTCACCGGCGGCAATGCCGGCATCCACATCAAGGCGCCGGACATGTTCGGCTGGAAACTGGGCAGCGGCGAGGCCTTCTATTTTCTCTGCCTGGTGATTGCCATCGGTGCCACGCTGGGCATCCTCAACCTGCTGCGTTCGCCCACCGGACGCGCCTTTGTGGCCATCCGCGACTCGGAGATCTCCGCACAAAGCATGGGCATTCACCTGGCCCGCTACAAGACGCTGTCGTTTGCGCTGTCCGCCGGACTCGCCGGCATCGCCGGCGCCCTGTACGCGCACAAGCTGCAGTTCATCTCGCCCGACCAGTTCAACATCCTGCAGTCGATCGACCTGCTCCTGATGATCGTGGTCGGTGGCCTGGGCTCGGTGCATGGCGCTTTCCTTGGCGCCATCTTCCTGATCTCCATGCCCCAGGCCATCGCGATGGTCAAGGACTACCTGCCGGCCTTCATCGGGCAAGCCCCCGGCCTGCAGGGCCTGGTGTACGGTCTGGTGCTGATTGGTTTTGTCCTGTTTGAACCGCTGGGTCTGTATGGGCGCTGGCTCAAGATACGCACCTACCTGCAGACCTTTCCGTTCTACCGCAAGGGCATGTTCAAACGGCAAAAGTCCTTCCAGAAATCCGACAGGTTGAAATGATGAGTGAAATCCTTCTGTCAGCCAAAAACCTCAGCGTCCGCTTCGGTGGCGTACTGGCCGTGAACAATGTCAGCTTCGATGTCCGCCAGGGCGAGGTGTTCACGCTGATCGGCCCCAACGGTGCCGGAAAAACCACCGTGTTCAACCTGATCAGCCGCATCTACACACCCACCTCCGGCGAGATCGATTACCTGGGCGCCAAACTGACCGACCAGCCGCCGCACCGGATCGCTGCGCTGGGCATCGCCCGCACCTTCCAGAACATCGAGCTGTTTGAACACGCGACGGTGCTGCACAACCTGCTGATCGGTCGGCACACCCATCGGCAGACCGGTTTGTGGAGTGAAATTTTCTTCACGAAAAAAACGCGCGAGGCCGAACTTCAGGCACGCGAAAAGGCCGAGCAGATCATCGACCTGCTCGACCTGCAGCACCACCGCGACTCCTTTGTGGCCGGCCTGCCCTACGGCGTGCGCAAGGTGGTGGAGCTGGCCCGGGCCCTGTGCACCGAACCCAAACTGCTGCTGCTGGACGAGCCGTCCTCGGGGCTCAACGTGGAAGAAACCGACGACATGGCTTTCTGGATCCAGGACATCAAGAACGAGCTGGGCGTGACCGTGCTGATGGTGGAACACGACATGACACTGGTCTCCAAGGTGTCCGACCGCGTGCTGGCCATGAACCAGGGCGAAGTGCTGGCCATGGGCACCCCGCGCGAAGTCCAGACCGACCCTGGCGTGATCGAGGCCTACCTCGGCTCCATCGACGATGTGTCCTCGCTGCGCCGGCAACACAAGGCTGTCGATTTGCACACGGAGGCCCGCTCATGAGCGCCACACCTCCTCCTGTGAGCGACCAGCCCGTGCTCAAGCTGCTCAACGTCGAGAGCTCCTACGGACCGATCAAGGCCATACGCGGCGTCAGCCTGCAGGTGCGCCGCGGCGAGATCGCCACCGTGCTGGGCTCCAACGGCGCCGGCAAGACCACCATTTTGAAAACCATCTCCGGCATCATCGACCCGCGCAAGGGATCGATCGAGTTCAAGGGTGGCAACATCACGGCGCAGGACCCGGCCTACATCGTCCAGCAGGGTCTGAGCCACGTGCCGGAAGGCCGGGAGGTGTTTCCGCTGCTCAGCGTGCGCGACAACCTGCTGATGGGCGCCTACACCCGCAAGGACCGCGATGGTGTGGCGCGGGACATCGAGGTGGTCTTCGGCTATTTCCCCATCCTGCGTGAGCGTGCCCTGCAGGACGCCGGCCTGCTTTCGGGAGGCCAGCAGCAGATGTTGTCGATCTCGCGCGCGCTGATGGCCTCGCCCGACCTGATCCTGCTCGATGAGCCCAGCCTGGGCCTCAGCCCCAAGCTGACCAAGGAGATCTTCGAGATCGTGGTGCGCATCAACCGCGAACGCGGCACCACCATTTTGCTGGTCGAGCAGAACGCCAACATGGCCCTGAACGCCTCCGACTACGGCTACGTGCTCGAGAACGGCCGCATCGTGATGGAAGACACCTGTGCCCGGTTGCGGGAAAAGGAAGACATCAAGGAGTTCTACCTCGGCATGAAGGAAGAAGGTGTGCGCAGCGAGCGGCGCTGGAAAAAGAAGAAAACATGGAGATGAAGATGACCGAAGAATTCGCCAAGCCGGGGCCGCGGATCTGGCTTTGCCAGTCCGCAGGCGCAGCGCCCCCGAGGGGCTGGAGCCTGCGGCTCCAAAGCTGCTTGAGCAGCTTTGGACAGGCGACAGAAGCGAAGCCTCTGGCGAGCGGCGGCCTGCAAGGCCTCGCGCAGCACACGCAGTGGCAAGCGTGGGGGCACTATGTCTAACCTATGGGATCTTTCCCACATCCAGCCTGAAACCCGCGTGGTGCTTGAGGGTGAAACCATTCCGGAACTGTTCTGGAACGGCGTGGCGCAACGCCAGGACAAGGTCTGGATGCGGCAGAAAAAACTCGGCATCTGGCGCAGCTGGAGCTGGAACCAGACAGGCGAAGCCGTGCGCGAGATCGCCGGCGGCCTGATCAGCCTGGGTTTTGCGCCCGGCGAATGCGCGTCCATCCTCTCGAACACGGTGATCGAATGGGTGCTGGCCGACCTCGCCGTACTCAGCTGCGGCGGTGTGGCCAACGGCATTTACCCGACGGACGCGGCCTCGCAGGTGCACTACCTGTGCGAAGACTCTGCTACCCGCATCCTGTTTGTCGAAGACGATGAACAGCTCGACAAGGCCCTCGAGGTGCGCAGCGCCCTGCCCGGCCTGCGCAAGATCGTGGTGTTCGACATGGAAGGTCTGCGCGATCTGGACGAGCCCGATGTCATCAGCCTGGCGACCCTGCGCGAACTCGGGCGCAGCTACCTCGCGCAGCATCCCGGCGCGGTCGAGGCGCGTGTCAAGGCCTGCAAGCCCGAAGACCTGGCCATCCTGGTCTACACCTCAGGCACCACCGGCAAGCCCAAGGGCGCCATGCACAGCCACCGGGGCCTGGTGTTCACCGCGCGCGGCTACAACACCCTGGTGGCGCAGGACGAAAACGACGAGCGCATGTGTTTCCTGCCGCTGTGCCACATTGCCGAACGCATGGGCGGCGAGTACTTTGCCATGTACACGGGGGCCAAACTCAACTTTGTCGAAAACCCCGAAACCATCCCGGAGAACGTGCGCGAAATCGCGCCCACGGTGTTTACCGCCGTGCCGCGTGTCTGGGAAAAGTTCTATTCAGGCGTGATGATTTCGCTCAAGGAAGCCAGCCGCCTGCAACAGGCCGCTTACGCCTGGGGCATTGGCGTGGGCAGCGACATCGCGGAGCGGGTCATGGCCGGCCAGCCGGTCAGCAGCTGGCTCAAGCTGAAATTCACGATCGCCCGCTGGGTGGCGCTGGACAATGCACGCAAGCTGATCGGCATCCACCGCGCGCGCTTTTGCGTCACGGGGGCCGCGCCTATCTCGCCGGAACTGGTCAAGTGGTACATGGCGCTCGGCGTGCCCATGCTGGAGGTCTGGGGCATGACCGAGACCTGCGGTGCGGCCACCGGTGTGCCTGCCAGCCGCATCAAGCCCGGCTCCATCGGTCCGGCCGCAGGTTACAACGAGGTCAGGCTGGACCCGGCGACCGGAGAAATCCTGGTGCGCGGCACCAATGTCTTCATGGGTTACCTGAATCTGCCGGAGAAGACCGCAGAAACGATCGATGCCGATGGCTGGCTGCACACCGGCGACGTCGGTCTCGTGGACGAGGAAGGTTTTTACCGCATCACCGACCGCATGAAGGACATCATCATCACGGCCGGCGGCAAAAACGTGACCCCCAGCGAGCTGGAAAACGAGCTGAAGTTTTCGCCTTACATCACCGACGCCGTGGTGATCGGCGACAAACGCCCTTACCTGACCGCCATCATCATGATCGACCAGGAAAACGTCGAAAAATATGCGCAGGACCACGACGTTCCCTTCAGCAACTACCTCAGCCTGACCCGTTCGACCGAGGTGCAGGAACTGATCCAGGCCGAGCTCGACCGGGTCAACAAGAAGTTCGCGCGTGTCGAGCAGATCAAGAAGTTTTTCCTGCTCGAAACGCAGCTGAGTGCGGAAGATGAAGAACTGACACCGACCATGAAGCTCAAGCGCAAGCTGGTCGAGAAGAAGTACGCCGAGCAGATTGAAGCGATGTACCGATGACCGGGCCCTGGATTCTCGATTCGTTTTTTGTTTAAGTAGTTTCCCTTGCGTACTTACGCCAGCTTGACTTTCACGGGTTGGCGTCAAGAATGAAAAGATATGACCATGCCGCTTGCAGGCACGCCATGAACCCCCTCACCACAGGAGACCCTCGATGAAATTTGGATCCACTCTGGCCCTGGCCGTACTGGCCCTCAGTGCCGGCACATCCATGGCCCAGCAGGGCGTGAGCAAGACGGAAATCGTGATCGGGACCATCCAGGACCTGTCCGGCCCGCTGGCCGGTTATGGCAAACAGGCTCGCAACGGCATGCAACTGCGGGTTGACGAAATCAACGAGCAGGGCGGCGTGCACGGGCGCAAGCTCAAACTGCTGACCGAGGACTCCGGCTACGACCCCAAGAAAGCAGTTCTGGCGGCCCAGAAACTGGTGAACCAGGACAAGATATTCATCATGGCCGGTCACCTCGGGACGGCGCACAACAATGCGGCCATGCCGGTCCAGTTCGAGAAAAACGTCATCAATTTCATGCCGCTCACCGCCGCGCGCGAGATGTACGAGCCAACCCACCGCCTGAAGTACGCCTTGCTGAGCTCCTACTACGACCAGATGCGCACCACGCTGCCCAGAATGGTCAAGGACAAAAACGCCAAGAAAGTCTGCGCGATTTATCAGGATGACGAGTTCGGCCTGGAGGTCCTGCGCGGTGCGGAGGCCGGCCTCAAATCCATCGCCATGGAGATGACCGAGAAAACCTCGTTCAAGCGGGGCGCCACGGACTTCTCGTCACAGGTGGCCAGGATGAAGGCCTCGGGCTGCGACCTGGTGGTGCTCGGCACCATCATCCGTGAAACCATTGGCACCATCGCCGAATCCCGCAAGAACGGCTTCAACCCCGTGTTTTTCGGCTCGGTCGCGGCCTACACCGACCTGATCCACAAACTCGGCGGCAAGGCCATGGACGGCATGTACGCCACCATGTCGGTGCAGAACCCCTACACCGACGAAGCGTCGCAACCCATCCGCTTCTGGGCCAACAAGTACAAGACCAGGTTCAACGAGGACCCCACCGTCTTCTCGGCCTATGGCTACACCATGATTGACATCCTGATCCAGGCGGCGCAAAAGGCCGGCCCCGCACTCACGACGGACAGTTTCATCAAGGCCATGGACGCCATGACCATTCCGCCCGATATTTTCGGGGCGCCCCAACTGACGTATACCGCCAAACAGCGCCTGGGCAGTGACCTCTCGCGTCTGTCGCAAATTCAGGATGGCAAATGGAAAGTGGTTTCGGGCTACGTGAAACCCTAACTCTGCCCCAACCGGCCAGGGCATGGCGTGAACGCTTGCCCGGCCAGCTCCCAGATTCCGGTGTCAGCTGTGTTCCCCCATACCAATGGAGATAAATGATGAAATTCAAAGCAACTGTGGCACTTTCCGCCCTGGCCCTGGCAAGTACGCTTGCCGGTGCCCAGCAAGGCGTGAGCAAGACCGAAATCACCCTGGGGTCCATCCAGGATCTGTCGGGACCCATCGCGGGGTTTGGCAAGCAGGCGCGCCTGGGCATGCTGCTGCGGGTCGACGAGATCAACGAGCAGGGCGGCATCAACGGCCGCAAGCTCAAGATCATTGTTGAAGACGACGCCTACGACCCCAAAAAATCCGTTCTGGCCGCGCAGAAACTGGTCAACCAGGACAAGATTTTCATGATGGTCGGCCATATCGGCACGGCGCAAAATCTGGCCGCCATGCCGGTCCAGTTCGAAAAGAACGTGATCAATTTCTTCCCGATCACCGCGGCGCGAGAAATGTACGAGCCCTTCCACAAGCTCAAGTATTCCTTTGCGGCCACCTACTATGACCAGGTCCGCAACGCCACGCCCAAACTGGCCAAGGAAAAAGGCGTCAAGAAGGTCTGCACCATGTACCAGGACGACGAGTTCGGCCTGGAGGTGGTGCGGGGCGCGGAAGCCGGCCTGAAAACCATCGGGATGGAGTTTGCGGAAAAAACCTCGTACAAGCGCGGTGCGACTGATTTCTCGTCACAGGTCGCCAAGATGAAGGCGGCCGGCTGCGAGATGGTGGTGCTGGGCACCATCATCCGTGAAACCATAGGTGCCATTGGTACTTCCCGCAAAACAGGCTTCAACCCGATCTTCCTGGGCTCCAGCGCGGCTTACACCGACCTGATCCACAAGCTGGGCGGCCCCGCCATGAATGGCCTCTACGCCACCATGACGGTGCAGAACCCTTACCTCGATGAAGCTTCGCAGCCCATCCGTTTCTGGGCCAACAAGTACAAGACCAAGTTCAATGAAGACCCCACCGTTTTCTCGGTCTATGGTTACAACATCATCGACACCTTCGCCAAAGCCGCACAGAAAGCCGGCCCCAACCTGACGACGGAAAGCTTCATCAAGGTCATGGACACCATGAGCATTCCGCCCGACATGTTCGGCAGCGCGCCCGCCAGCTTCTCGCCCACCAAGCGCCTGGGCAGCGATGCTTCGCGCCTGTCGCAAATCACCGACGGTAAATGGAAAGTGGTGTCCGAGTACATCAAGTAAGCGGACGACCTCTTTTGTCAAAAGCCGCCTTCGGGCGGCTTTTTCATGACACGATGTAAGCGCCCGCCCCGGTGGACAGCAGCTTGCCATCGGCGCCGAGAAACTCCATGCGGGTGGACGCGACGCGTGAACCCAGGCGCATGACCTCGGCGCGCAGTTCAAAAAACTCGCCGATGGCCGGACGCAGGTAATCCACGCGCAGGTCAATGGTGCCCAGTTTGGAGAAGCGGTGCATGCGCTGGGCCGGGGTTTCATCCATGTGGCGCGCACCGATCGCCGCCATGATGGCCAACCCCGCCATCGCATCGAGCCCCGCGCTCACAACCCCGCCATGGATGCGGTTGTAGGCATAGTGGCCCACCAGCGACGGCCGCATGTCGATGCGGCCCACGACGCCTTCGGGGCGGACCGACACCACCTTCAGGCCCAGGGCCTGGTTGAAAACGATCTTTTCCTCAAACAGATCCTTGAGCGCAGCGACGAACTCGGGCTCGAATTCGACGGTGCCGGCGGGCGGTGTGGTGTTTCTGGTCATAGGCCCAATTGTCGTGCAGCGAGGTCTTTCATGATCTCCTCGGCGCCGCCGCCAATCATCATGACCTTGACCTCGCGGTAAATGCGTTCGCTTTTGGTGCCGCGCATGAAACCCATGCCGCCCAGGATCTGCACCGCCTGGTCGGCGCAGAACTGCATGGTCTGCGTTGCATGGTTCTTCAGCATGCAGACATGGGCCACCCAGTCGGGGCCCTGGTCGCCGGCGTCAGCACGGTCGGCCACCGCATCGACCCAGGCCAGGGTGGAGGCGATGCGCATCTGCATGTCCACCAGCTTGTGGCGAATCACCTGCTTGTCGACCAGCGTGCTGCCGAAGGTCTTGCGCTGCCGCGCCCAGTCCAGCGCTTCGTCGTAGCAGGCCTGGGCAAAACCCAGCGCCGCAGCCGACATGGCCAAACGTTCGCCGTTGAAGTTGCCCATGATGATCTTGAAGCCGCTGCCCTCTTCGCCGAGCAGGTGGCTGGCCGGCACCCGCACGCCGTCAAAACGCAGCTGCGCGGTGTCCGAGCACCACCAGCCCATTTTCTCCAGCCGGGTGCGCGACAGGCCCGGGCTGTCGCCGGGCACGAGGATCATCGAGATGCCTCCCGCCCCTTTGCTGCCGGGCTCACCGGTGCGCACCGCTACCGTGATGAAGTCCGCGCGCATGCCAGAAGTGATGAAGACCTTCTCACCGTCGATCACATAGTCGGCGCCGTCACGCCGCGCCGTCGTGCGCAAGGCCGCCACATCGGAGCCGCCGCCCGGTTCGGTAATCGCCAGCGCTGCAATTTTTTCACCGCGCAGCACCGGCGGAATCACCGCCTGCTGCAGGGCCGTCGAGCCATGGGCCAGCACCGGCGGCAAACCGATGTTGTGCGAAAACAGGCTGGCCAGCACGCCACCGCTGCCGCCATGGCGGCACAGCGCCAGCGTCATCGCGTTGCGCAGCCGCCAGGACGCCGGGCTGCCGCCCAGTGCCTCGGGGTAACCCAGCGCCAGCAGGCCCAGCCCGGCCGCCTGGTGGTACAGGGCACGCGGGAACTCGCCGGCGTCATCCCACTGGCTGACATGCGGCGCGATGTCGTTCTGCGCGAAACGCCGGACCGAGGCGGTGATGTCGGCAAGCATGTCGAGATCGGTGGAAGAAGGATTCATGCCTCAAACCTCAACAAGGGCTGGCCGGGCGCCGTCTGCTGGCCGGGTTCCACGGAAATGGCTGCCACCACCGCATCTCGCGTCGCGCAGACCGCGTGTTCAAGTTTCATCGATTCGATCACCAGCAAGGTGTCGCCGCGCTTCACCGATTCGCCGGCGCTCACCTTGACCGCAATCACTTTTCCATTAAACGGCGCCCGGAGTTCGGTGGCCTGGCTGCTGGAGGCCACCCCGGCCGCAGGCTCAAAACTCGCGTCCTTGAGCCAGACATCGGTGGCACCGACCTGCACATGCCAGCGCCCGTCGGCCACGCGGCACGCCAACACCGTGCGGCTCAGGCCGTCCACCGTGACCCGCATCCGGCCGTCGCTGCCATGCACACATGCAGCCGCGTGCTGCTGCGCGCCTGACGAAACTTCCAGCCCGCCCGCGCCGGTTTCCGTCACGGTGATGGCCAGCACCTGTTCGCCGTGCAGCACGCGCAGGGCTTGGCCGAACGGACAGGGCAAGGACTGCGCAGCGCCGGCGCCGCCATGGAAGTGCAGTCCCAGGACGGCGGGCAACAACACCTGCGTTTGCTGGTCCTGCAAGGTTTTCCGGATCTCGTCACCGTGTTCAGCCAGGAAGGGAATCAACGCCTGGCCGGCGCGGAACACCGGGTGCGCCAGGCACGCCGCCAGAAAAGCGCGGTTGGTCGGCAGCCCCAGCACCTGCGTGCCGGCCAGCGCGGCCAACAGGCGGTCCATGGCCTGCGCCCGCGTGGCCCCATGCACGACGAGCTTGCCGAGCATGGAGTCGTAAAACGGCGTGACCTCGCCGCCGGCCTGCAGCGCATGGTCAAACCGCGCGTGCGCCGGCTCACTGAAGTGTTGCACCCGCCCGGCATGCGGCGAAAAATCATCGTCCTCGGCACACAGGCGCACCTCGATGGCGTGACCGCGGAAAACCACGTCGTCCTGGCACAGCGGCAAAACCTCACCCTGCGCGATGCGCAACTGCCACTCGACCAGATCCAGGCCCGTGACCGCCTCGGTGACCGGGTGCTCCACTTGCAACCGGGTGTTCATCTCCATGAGGAAAAAATCGCCGTTCTCGTCGAGCAGAAACTCCACCGTACCCGCACCCACGTAGCCGGCCGCCTGCGCCAGCGCGACCGCGCAGGCGCCCATGCGCTCACGCAGCTCAGCGTTCACTGCCGGGCTCGGCGACTCTTCAATCAGCTTCTGGTGACGCCGCTGCACCGAGCAATCGCGCTCGCCCAGGTGAATGCAGTGACCATGTGCATCGGCAAACACCTGCACCTCGACATGACGCGGCTGCAACAGTGCGCGTTCGAGCAGCAACTCGTCACTGCCAAAAGATGACAGGGCTTCGGAGCGCGCGCTGTGCAGGGCCGACTGCAGCAGGGACGGCTCCAGCACCAGGCGCATGCCGCGGCCGCCGCCTCCTGCTGCGGCCTTCACCATCAGCGGGTAACCCAGTTTGTCCGCCTCGGCCGTCAAGCATGTGTCGGACTGGTCCGGGCCCTGGTAACCGCTCAGGCAGGGCACGTTTTGCTGCAGCGCCAGATTCTTGGCACTGCTCTTGTTGCCCAGCGCGCGAATCGCCGCCGGTGGTGGCCCGACCCAGGTCAGGCCGGCGTCGAGTACAGCTTGGGCAAACTCCGCGTTTTCGCTCAGGAAACCATAGCCGGGATGCACCGCATCCGCGCCGGCCGCCTTGGCGGCAGCCAACAACTTGTCGATGCGCAAATAGGAATCGGCTGAGAGCGTGCCGCCCAGCGCCACCGCACTTGCGGCTTCCTGCACATGCAGGGCCTGCGCGTCGACATCGGAATACACGGCCACGGTGGCCATGCCCATGCGGTGCGCGGTGCGCATGATGCGGCGGGCGATCTCGCCGCGGTTGGCGATCAGCAGGCGGCTGATGTTGATGGTCGGGGTTGTGGTGCTCATGCCGCCCACCCGGGCTTGCGTTTTCCGGCAAAGGCCGCGAGGCCTTCGGCGGCCTCGGGACTGCGCAGGTTTGCTGCAAATTTGATAGCTGCTTGCGCAGGCAGGTCAAGGGCTGATGCCTGATTCATCATGCAAAGCAAGGCCTTGGTGTGGGCCACGGCGCCCGGTGCCGCCCGTCGCAGTGCACCGATGCGCCGCGCCACGGCGGCTGGCAGATCGTCGGCAACCTCGTCCACCAGACCTTGTGCCAGGGCTTGTTGTGCGACAAGTCTTTCACCGGACAGCATCAGCTGACGCGCCAGCCTGTCACCCAGACGCCTGTGTACAAAAGGCGCAATCTGCGCAGGCACCACACCCAGCGTGACCTCGGGCGTGGCAAACACGGCGCGCGGACTGGCCAGCACGAAATCGCCGCAACACACCAGCCCCAGCCCGCCACCCATGGCCGGGCCGTCCACCGCCACCAGCAGCATCTGAGGCAGGGCGCAGAGGGCCTGAAGCAAGTGGCCAAAACCGGCGTTCATGGCAATCAGTGGATCGCTCTGCCCGGGCGGCAAGACCTGCCCTATGGCCTGGGCAAAGCCGCCCAAACTGCCACCCGCGCAAAACGAGCCGCCGCTGCCCTGCAACACCACAAAGCGCAAGGCCGTGTCCTGCGCGGCACGTTCGCAGGCCTGTGCCAGCGCGGCCACCACCTCGTCGGTCAACGCGTTGCGCGTGGCCGGGTCGTGGAGGGTCCAGTGTTCGACCTCTCCGGAGCGGGTGATCTGCAGCTTGTCGCTCATGGCCGTGGTCATGCTCAGGCCGCGGGTTTCTTGCTGCTTTTGGACAGGCCCATGTACTTGGCGATGATGCCCATCATGACTTCGTCGGCACCGCCGCCTATCGATGCCAGCCGCCCGTCGCGGAACATGCGCGCCACCTTGTTCTCCCAGGTGAAACCCATGCCGCCCCAGAACTGCAAACAGGTGTCGGGCACCAGGCGGTTCAGCCGCCCGGCCTTGAGCTTGGCCATGGAGGCCAGCTCGGTCACGTCCTGGCCCTGCACATAGAGTTCACAGGCACGGTAAGTCATGGCGCGCAGGCTCTCAACCTCGGTTTTCATCTCGGCCAGCTTGAACTGCACCCATTGCTGGTCGGCCAGCGTGGCGCCGAACAGCTTGCGTTCGTGCGCCCACTCCACCGTCCAGTCTATGCAATTGGTGAGCGACTGGATGCAGCTGGCCGCGCACCAGAGCCGCTCTTCCTGGAACTGCATCATCTGGTACATGAAGCCCGAACCTTCCGCGCCTATCAGGTAGCGCTGCGGCACGCGCACCTCGTCGAAATAAATCAGGCCGGTGTCGCTGGCGTTCATGCCGATTTTCCTGATCTTCTTGCCGACCTCGATGCCTTTGCGCAGCTTGCCCTTCTCGCGCATGGGCACCATCACCAGGCTCTTGTTCTTGTGCTGCGGGCCGTCGCCGGTGTTGACCAGCATGCACATCCAGTCGGCCTGCAGGCTGTTGGTGATCCACATCTTCTGGCCGCTGATCACATAGTCGTCGCCGTCCTTGCGCGCGTGGCTCTTGATGGACGCCACGTCGCTGCCGGCGCCCGGCTCGCTCACGCCTATACAACCAACCGTGTCGCCCGCAATCGCCGGGGCGAGGAACTCGCGCTTGAGCTCATCGCTGCCGAAACGCGCCAGCGCCGGCGTGCACATGTCGGTCTGCACACCAATCGCCATCGGGATGCCACCGCAGTCGATGTGGCCCAGTGCCTCGGCCATGGCAACGCCGTAGGAGTAGTCGAGTCCTGCGCCGCCGTATTCCTCGGGCTTGGTCAGCCCCAGCAGGCCCAGCTTGCCGAGTTTCTTGAAAACCTCATGGGCGGGGAAAATTTCGGCCGCCTCCCATTCGTCCACATGCGGGTTGATCTCGGCGGCTATAAAGCGCTGGAGGGTCTTCTGGATTTCGAGGTGTTCGTGGGTGTATTGCATGGTTGTCTCCTTGGGTCTATTCCGTTCACATGCGCGCCACGCCGAACTGCATGGGCCACAGTTGCCGGGTTTCGGCCTCGGCACACATCGCCAGGCACTGCGCCAGCACCGCCCGGGTATCGCGCGGGTCAATCACACCGTCGTCGAGCAGCAGGCCCGAGGTGTAGAAGGCATCGGCCTGCGCCTCGAACACGGCGACGATCTTGTCGAATTGGGCCTGCGACTGCGCCGCATCGACGGGGATGCCTTTACGCACCATCGCGGCCTCTGTCACGATCTGCATGGTGCGCGCTGCCTGCTCGCCGCCCATGACCGCGGTTTTGGCACTCGGCCAGCTGAACAGGAAGCGCGGCGCATAACCGCGACCGCACATGCCGTAGTTGCCGGCACCAAACGAGGCGCCGCACTGGATGGTGATCTGCGGCACCGTGGCGTTGGTCACCGCCTGGATCATCTTGGAGCCGTGTTTGATCATGCCGCCCTGCTCGGCGTCCTTGCCGACCATGTAGCCGGTGGTGTTCTGCAGGTAGACGATGGGGTGCCCGAGCTGGCACATCAGCTGGATGAAATGGGTGGCCTTGTTGGCACCTGCCACATCGATGGGGCCGTTGTTGCTGATGATGCCCACCGCGTGGCCGCCGATCGCCGCCTGCACACAGACCGTGGCGGCGCCGTACAAGGCCTTGAAGGGCAGGAAGTCCGAGCCGTCGACCAGCCGGGCCATCACTTCATGCATGTCCACCGGCTGGCGCAGGTCACCGGCCATCAGCCCGAGCAGCTCATCGGCCGGGTACAGCGGTTCGTTTGCTACTGAATTCATAGCTGCTTGGGCACGTCCTGCCTGGGCTGGAGGCCGATTTGACCATGCAGTCCGGGCCAAGACCTGGCGCGCCAGGCCCAGCGCCTGGCGGTCGTCTTCGGCCAGCTGTTCTCCGAGGCCCGACACGCCGGTGTGCATCTCGGCGCCGCCCAGCTCCTCTTCGGTGGCGACCTCGCCGGTGGCGGCCATCAGCAGGGGCGGTCCGGCCAGAAAGGCGCGCGAGCGGTTTCGCACCATGATCACCACATCACTGAGCCCCGGCATGTAGGCCCCGCCGGCCGTGCCGGAGCCGTGCTGCACGGTGACGACCGGAATACCCGCCGCCGACAGGCGCGCGAGGTTGCGGAACAGGGAGCCGCCGTGGACAAACCCCTCGACGCGGTAACGCATCAGGTTGGCGCCAGCACTCTCCACCAGGTGAATGAAAGGCAGCTTGTTCTGCAGCGCGATCTCCTGCACACGCAGGATTTTCTCCAGCCCCATGGCCTGGATCGCGCCGGCCTCGATCCCAGAGTCGCTGGCCACCACCATGCAGCGCGCGCCCTCGATGAAACCGATGCCCGCCACGATGCCGCCCCCTGGAGTCGATAGCGCCGCATCCTTGTGGTCCTGCATGAACCCGGCCAGTGAACACAAAGGCAAGTACGGCGCGCCCGGGTCCAGCAGCAGCGCCACCCGTTCACGCGGCAACAACTGGCCACGTTTGTCGAACACCGGTTTCGATTTGGCTGAAGCCTGGGCGGCACGGGCCTCCAGCGCACGCAGCGCCGCGATCCGTGCCAGCATGGCGTCGCGCCGCTGCACGGCCACGCTGCCCTGCGCATTCCATGCCGACTGGAAAACCGTCATGACTGGAACACCTTGGGCGTCGTGGCCAGATGAAAACCGTCAAACGGCTTGACGGCATCGCGCCGCTGCGCCTCGGCATCGGGCAGGCGCATGGGCCAGCCCATGCGCACCTGGGGCCGCGCGCCGTCCACCCGCAACACGGTGCCGCTGATGAAACTGGCCGCCGGGCTCAGCAAAAACACAATGGCGGCCGAGGTTTCCGCCTCGGTGCCGAAGCGGCCCAGCGGCACGGTGGTGCGCATCTCGCGCAACATCTCCCCCGCTTCGGGCGGGTAGTGGTCCATGCCACTCGATGCGATATAACCCGGCGCCACCGCATTGACCCGTACGCCGCTGTGCGCCCACTCGGCCGCAGCGGTTTCGGTGAAGCTGACCATGCCGGCCCGCGCCGCACCGCTGTGGCCCATGGAGGGCATGGAGCCCCAGATGTCAGCGACGATGTTGACGATGCTGCCGCCGTGTTCTGCCATGGACTGCAGGTAACACTCGCGCGCCATCAGGAAACCGCCGGTCAGGTTGGTGTTGATGACCGCTTCCCAGCCCTTGGCGCTGATGCTTTCCAGCGGTGCGATGTACTGCCCGCCGGCGTTGTTGACCAGCGCGTCGATACGGCCCTGCGCAATCACAATCGCCGCGACAGTCACCTTCACCGCCTCTTCCTGGCGGATGTCGCAGGGGTGAAAGCTGGCACGGCCGCCGGCGGCCACAATCTCGCCAGCCACCTCGTGCAGCTTCTCGAGCTTGCGGCCTATCAGCACCACATGCGCACCCAGGGCCGCCAACTCATGCGCCGTGCAACGGCCTATGCCGGAGCCGCCGCCGGTGACCACCACCACCTTGCCGGCAAACAGGCCGGCGCTGAAGACGGAACGGTAAGTCATGCTCGGGCTTTCCTTGTAGCGGGCGTCCGGTTGTCGCCGATGAACAGCGCCATGGCCGCATCGGCGAGTTCATCGAGCGACGCGCCTTTTTTTGCGTCAAACCACTGCGCTGACCAGTTCAGCGCACCAAAAATCAGCAGCCGCGCCAGCTTCACCGGGGCCTGTAGCCGGCCCTGGTCGCTCAGGGCCTGGAGCACCGGCGCCCAGACCGACTCGTAGTCGCCCTGCAGCCTGGCCAGTGACGCGCGCTGCCTGGCCGTGATGGAACGCGACTCGTACAGCATCACGGGAATGAAATCGCTGCCCGGGCCCAGCAGCACGTCGAAATGATTGCGGATCAACACGTGCAGCAAAGCCGCCGCGTCGGGTGCAGACGGCGCCGCCGCCTCCAGCGCCGCCGCCTGCCGGGCCATGGCCGAACGCATGCCCTCCTCCATCACCGCATACAGCAGCGCGCCCTTGCTTTTGAAATGGTAGAAAGGCGAACCGCTGTGCATGCCAACGGCCGCCGCGATATCGCGCGTGCTGGTGCCGTCAAAGCCCTTGCGGCGGAACAGCCGCGCGGCGGTGTTGACCAGCTCCACCCGCCGGTTGCCGTCGTCGCGTTCGCCGGGCGTCTTGCGCGGCCGGCCGCGCGGCCGCTTTTCAGCGGCTGCGACAACCGCCTCAGGCGGGGTCAAGGCACGGCCGGCGGGGCGGGTGCGCACGGGTGTTTTGTCCATGGAAACAGACCATAACAAAAGCCGTTATTTTTAGCAAGCGCTTGCTTTGTAAAAATAGGCACAGGCTGCGGTCCGGCCCCGCTACCCCAGCTGACTACACTGGGGACCTCCCCAAAACAAAACTGAAACATTGATGGACATTTTCTTTCTGGCGCTGATCGTCGCCGCCGGCGCTTATGCGCTCAAATCGGGCTACGAACGCAAGCGCATCGCCTTGCTGGGCAGCCATCTCGGCCAGTACCAGATCGAAAAACTCATGGAAAGCCTGACCGAAGGCTACATGCGTGCACTTCGCGAGGACGATCCGGAGCGCCGCGCAAGCATCTGGAACCTGTTGACGAGCACCGAAACCAAGCTGTGCGAGCAGTTCAACAACTTCGTGGCCGGGTTCTCCCGGGTGGAAGGCGCCGCGACACGCGTGAGCAGGCTCCCCCTGCCCCTGCCTTACGCCGACAGGCTCTTTCCGGCTGCGACCTTCGACTTGCGCCAGGTCCTGCTGGTGCATGCCGAGGGCATCACGCGCGCCGCGAAAAACACATCCGGACCATCGCCCAAGACCAAGGCCTTCACCCTGTCCGCCGAGATGTTCCTGATGCAGCACAGCTGCCACTGGTTCTGCAAGTCCAAGGCCGTCGCCTCTGCCCGGCTGCTGGTCCGCCACAAGACGTCTTATGAGCAGGTGCTGGCGTCGGTCGCACCGGAAACGCGCCGGGCCTACCTCGCGCTGGTCGGCTCTTGAATCGATGCCATCAGGGGAGCAGCCCCTGCGCACGCTCGAGCAGCAATTCGCGCTCACGCAGATTGCCCGCCAGCGCCGCGGCGCGTTCAAACTCATGGCGCGCCTCGTCGTTGCGGCCCAGCCTGGCGAGCAGGTCGCCGCGCACGCTGGGCAGCCACTGGTAGTTCTGCAGGGCTTTGTCGCCGCGCAGCACATCGATGATGGCCAGCCCGGCTGCCGGTCCGAAGGCCATGCTCACCGCCACGGCGCGGTTCAGTTCCACCACCGGCGATGGTGCGGTTTGGGCCAGCGCGTCGTACAGGGCGGCAATACGCAGCCAGTCGGTCTCTGCTGAAGTCGGCGCGCGCGCATGACAGGCGGCGATGGCGGCCTGCAGCGCATAGGGTCCCAGGGCGCGGGCCGACGACTCGGCCAGCGCCAGCGCCATGTCGAGAGCGGCCAGCCCCCTGCGAATCAGGAGATGGTCCCAGCGCGCCCGGTTCTGGTCGGCAAGCAGTATCGGCCGGCCGGCGGCATCCACCCGGGCGGCCATGCGCGAGGCTTGCAGCTCCATCAGGGCCAGCAAGCCCTGCACCTCGGACTCGTCCGGCGCCAGGCCGGCCAGCATGCGGCCCAGGCGCAGCGCCTCGTCGGTCAGCGCAGGCCGCATCCAGTGATCACCGGCAGTGGCGGTGTAGCCCTCGTTGAACAGCAGGTAGACCACCTCCAGCACCGAGGCCAGGCGTGCGCCCAGTTCATCGCCGCGCGGGACTTCAAAAGGCACGCGCGCCTCAGCCAGGGTGCGCTTGGCGCGCACGATGCGCTGGGCCATCGTGGGCTCGGGCACCAGGAAAGCGCGGGCGATTTCATGGGTCGTCAGGCCGCCCAGCAGCTTGAGCGTCAGCGCCAGCCGCGCTTCGGTGGAAAGCACCGGGTGGCAGGCGGTGAAGATCAGGCGCAGCAAGTCGTCGCCGATCTCGTCCTGCCGGGCCTCATCGAGCGCGTCCACGAAATCGGGCACGACGAGCGCTTCCTGCGCCTCCAGCTCATGGCCGATCTGCTCCAGCTTTTCGCCCTGCATTTTCCGGTGCCGCAGGTGGTCCAGCGCACGGTTTTTGGCCACCTGCATCAGCCAGGCGCCTGGATTGTCGGGCACGCCCTTGCCGGGCCAGCTTTCCAGTGCGGCCACCAGCGCGTCCTGCGCCAGCTCCTCGGCCAGCCCGATCTCGCGCACCAAACGCGCCACCGAGGCCACGATCTTTGCGGACTCGATGCGCCAGACGGCGGAAATTGCCTCATGGGTGGAGGAGTGCATGAATCAATGGTAGCGGCAGAGCAGATGCTCAGGTGGAGCGCAAGCTTGGTATTCAATCAAGCAGGGGCCGCGGGTCCGGCTTTGCCGGCCCGCAGGCGCAGCGGCCCCCTCGGGGGGCAGGGAGCCACACGCAATGAGCGACCGTGGGGGCTCACTTGGTCATCCAGAACACCTCCCAGACGTGGCCGTCCAGGTCGGTGAAACCATGGCTGTACATGAAGCCATGGTCCTGCGGCGGATTGGGCGCGGTGCCGCCGGCGGCCAGCGCCTTGCTCACCATCTCGTCCACCTCGGCGCGGCTCTCGCACGACAGCGCGATCAGCACCTCGGTGGTCTTCGTGGCATCGGCGACCGGCTTTTTGGTGAAGCCCTGAAAAAAAGGCTCGACCAGCAGCATCACGTAGTTGTGGTCCTCGCTGATCACCATGCAGGCGCCCTGCTCGTTGGTGAACTGCGGGTTGAAGGAAAAGCCCAGGCTTTTGAAGAAGGCCTGGCTCTTTTCCATGTTCTTGATGGGCAGGTTGACAAAAATCTGGCGTGACATGGTTGCTCCTTTGAAGATGGTTTCAATAAGGCGGCGGCTCTCAGGCTTTCTCTGCTTTTGCCTTGAGGTTGGCAAGGCCGGCTTCGAAGTCGGCACCGATCATCTTGTCCATGTTGAAAATCACACCCATGAATCTGGAGACAAAAGGTGCGGGGCCTTCCATGGACCAGGTGACCTGTGTGGTCTGACCTCCGGGCACCAGCGAAAAAGTGATCAGGTTGTTGGTCTTGAAGGGTGCGGTCATGTCGAGCCGCATCTGTACCTGCGAAGGCGCGCTGGCCTGCACGATTTCAAAGCTGCCGCTGCCTGACTTTTTGCTTTCGAAGTCGTAGTGGGCGCCGGGCCCGATGAACGGGCCGCTGTAGCTGCCTTTCATCTCCGGGGCTTTCAGCGCATACGGGTTCCAGGTATTGAAGGCCCGGACGTCATTGACCAGCGGGAAGATTTTTTCTGCCGGCGCAGCGATGCTGGCGCTGCGCGCCACGCGGAAGGTGTCCGGCCGCTGCGCGGCCATGGCCGCAACCACGGCAATGGCCAGCACGACCAGCCCCAGCAGGATGAGCAAGGTGGTTTTGATCATGGCGCGCTCCTTACTTCTGGCTGGGCGTGTTCATCTCGCGGAAACGCTCGACCTGCGCGCTGGGCTCGAAGTCATCCAGTTCATACAGCTGGCGAACCTCGATCACGGCCGGCGCGTTTTCGCCGACAGGGTTGGGAAAGCGGCGCGACCACTCCAGCGCCTCTTCGCGGCTGCGCACCTGGATGGTGGTGAAGCCGGCGATCAGTTCCTTGGCTTCCGCGAAAGGGCCGTCAATCACGGTGCGCTTCTGGCCGTCGTAGTGGATGCGCCAGCCCTTGCGGCTGGGCTGCAGCCCACTGGCATCGAGCAGCACGCCGGCCTTGGCCAATTCCTCGTGGAAGTCGGCCATGGCAGCCATCAGTTTTTCGTCGGGGGTCTGCGGGGTGGTCTCGGCCTCGAACTCGGGCGTCGACTTCACAATGATCATGAATCGCATCCTGGTACTCCTTGTGTGCGGCGGCCAGAATCCCTGGCCTCCTGTTGACACGACGAAGCAGCCGATGCGAAATCGACAAGCCGGAACCAGGTAAAAACCCTTAGATGCTGCTGCCGGGGCTCAGAGGAAACAAGGGCCGGTGGCCCGGACCTCCAGCGTGGCCCATTCAGCGGCGGGGCAGCGGGCGGCAATCGCCAGGGCTTGCTCCCGGGTTGCGCAGTTCACCAGAAAAAAGCCACCCACCATTTCCTTGGCTTCGGCAAACGGACCGTCGAGCACCTGCGCTTTGCCGGCGCTGACGCGCACGCGGGCGGCACTGTCCTGCGAGGCCAGCGATTCCACACCCAGCAACACGCCTTCTGACTTCAGCTCCTCGGCGAACTTGAGCATGCGCCCGTACACCGCCTCGCCTTCGGCCTGGCTGCGGGTCAGGCGCTGGCCGACGGGTTCGTGGATGAGAAGCATGTAAGGCATGGCACCGGGGTCTGTGAACTGTCCCTAGTCTACAAAAAAATCAGGGATGAAATTCTTGGTGCCTGGGGTTACCGAATACTTCTCAAGGTCCGTCACGCCATGCGCGGCCAGCAGCTCGTCGTCAATGTAGAAATGACCGGTGGCCGGATTCTGACTGGTCAGGATCAGCCAGGCTGCGTCCGACAGAATCTCCGGCTTGCGGCACAGCGTCAAGTCCACGCCGGGAATCATCTGCAGGGCCGCCGTGGCAATGGCGGTGCGCGGCCACAGGCTGTTGACGGCAATGCCGTATTTCTTGAATTCCCCGGAATGTCCCAGGGTGCACATGCTCATGCCGTACTTGGCCATGGTGTAGGCCGTGTGGTGCTCGAACCAGTGTTGCTTCATGCTCAGCGGCGGCGACATGGTGAGCACCTGCGGCTTACGCCCGGCCAGCGCGGATTTCTTCAACTCCGCCAGACAAGCCTGGGTGCACAGGTAGGTGCCGCGCGCATTGATGCCGTTCATCAGGTCATAACGCTTCATCGGTGTGTGTTCGGTGTCAGTCAGGCTGATGGCGCTGGCGTTGTTGACCAGGATGTCGATGCCGCCGAAAACCT
>ERZ1292640.962-Hain-H43-02um-R1-962-length-23861-cov-9_pt1 | contig 23861 bp, 20 predicted proteins | sample MGYA00564404_ERZ1292640 | MGnify/ENA primary metagenome ERZ1292640 (study PRJEB36523, sample SAMEA6512636) | groundwater metagenome | collected 2019-01-08 | study: AquaDiva: Metagenomics assemblies of 32 groundwater samples
TCCAGGTGGCCGGGAGATGTGGTACCCGCTGCCGGACTCGAACCGGCACGGCCTCACGGCCTCGGGATTTTAAGCCCGCCTTTGTCCCTTATCCTACTTCTATCCGGAAACGCGAATTCCTTCGCTAAGTACCTGGGATGGATGGACTTTGTGTCCAGTGCGATCGACCTTGCATATCCGGAACTACGAAGCGGTCCGCTTTCCGGTGGCTCCTAATTGGCCCCTGGGGATCGGCAAGGAACGGAGCGCCTGGAATGGCCAAGATCAAACTCACGAAGAGCGCAGTCGACGCAGCCACCTTCCGCGCGAAGGACTACGAGCTGCGCGACACCGTCGTGCCTGGGTTTCTTCTGAAGGTAACGCCCGCTGGCCGAAAGATCTTCATGCTCCAGTATCGAACCAATGTCGGAGAGCGCAGGAAGCCCGCGATCGGCCGGTTCGGCGAACTCACAGTCGAGCAGGCACGCTCGATCGCTCAAGACTGGCTTGCTGACGTGCGGAAGGGCAAAGATCCAAGCGCGGAGAAAACGGCCGCCCGCGACGCCCCGAGCGTAAAGGACTTCTGCACGAAGTTCATAGTAGATTACTCGAAACCGACGAATCGGCCACGAACTGTTGAAAGCAACCAAGGCTACATCGACGCCACATAATTCCCAGACTCGGCACGCTCAAGGTTCGTGAGGTTACCCGGTCGGATGTGTCGAGTCTCGTTACCCGAATGAAGAAGACGCCGGTGATCGCCAATCGCATGCTGTCCTGTCTGCGCAAGATGTTCAACATGGCCGAGGTCTGGGTTTGCGGGACGACAGTACCAATCCGTGTCGCCACATCCCGAAGTACCCCGAGAACGGCAAGACGCGGTTGATCACCGACGACGAGATGATCCGACTGTTCAGCTATCTCGAGCGCGCAGATGTGGGTCAGATGGGACAGTGACGGTAAGAGGACCCTACCGACAGAAGGTCGGAAGTTTTGGTCGTTTCGGTTTCAGGGACCCGAGGCAACAGGTGGCGTGTTCGAAAGAGTCTATCAGAGAAGCAACAGGAGCCTCAAAGCGCTCCACTTCAAGATATCGCTTCGGTCCAGAAACGTGCCGGCGTCGTGCCTGCGCCAACGCCCAATGTCCGCCGGGTCATGGCATATCGTGCTGCTGTCAGCAGAACGATGAATTAGCCCAGCTTATAGTGCCTGCGCACCGCTTGCACAAAGTGTGAGTGCCCGTGTTTCTTGGTCGCTCCATGAAAAATCGTCACGTCGACCTTCTTGCAGTAGTCGTCGATTCCCGGCCAAAGGCGATCGCATGCGCGTTGAAGATTTGCCTTGAAGCGTCGATCACAGACTTCCTGTCCCTCTTCGATCATCGCTGTGACCTTTGAATTCTTGATCGCAGAATCGAAATCTTTCCCCGACCCAGGTTGGCGAAGAGAGTACTTGGCGACTCTTGCACCGCCTTCGTCGTAACATTTGTCGTGAAGCTCGCAAGCTCTGTTGAAGTTGAAATCAGTCATCGCCACGAGCTTGGCAGCTAGCTCCTTGAGATTTCCTGGCATATCTGGGCCACAATAGCGTTTTGCGTGTGCCTCCTTCGAAGGCACCCCGACAATGAAGATTGTCGCCAATAGTGTGACGGCAACGGCCATTATCGTTTTCATGTTGCGCCCCAACCACGCCTGTCACACCGAACCGAGCTTGTTCAACGCTGCACCGACAGCGCCGGCGCGCCTTTCCAGTTCCTGGAGCATGGCCGGGGTGAGGCCGTTCATCTGGGCGGCGGCGGCCCGCTGGTCGCTTTCCAGCTTATTGAGCTCGGTCTGAATGCGGTCGGCCTCGGCGCTGGTCGTGCCGGGGGCCTGCCTGGCCATGAGCTGGGCGAGCTGGTTCTTCTGGCGGGCGACGTCGGCGCGCACGCTCGCCAGTCGCTGCTCGGCGCTGCGCACCTGGGCACTGGTCGTGCGCGCCTCCTGATCGGCGGCGGCGGCGCGGCGGGCCATCTGCTGGGCCTTGGCCTCCTGGTCGTCCGCCTGCGTTTCGAGCGCGCGCGCCTGGCGCACGTCGTCACCTGATACGGCAGCCCCTATGCCGCTGAAAAAGCCGCGCTGGTTGGCCGGGCCGGTCTGGCAGGCCGCCAGCAGCAGCGCTGCACCGGCAAGGCAGGCGACGGTGCGCAGGCTCGTGCGATCGACAGTACGCATCGTTGACTCCATCAGGCTCCACGGACCCGCGTCAAGTCGTCGGGATGCGGTTGAGCTTCTCCTCGATCTGATTGGCCGAGTCCTCGAGCCGGCGCTGCGCTGCGCCCATCTTGGGTTCCTCGACTAGCACCTGACTGTGCTTCTCGCCGACGGTATTGATCTTTTCGCGCGCCTTCTTGGCGTCCTCGGCGCTCTCCTTGATCAGGTCGAGGTCCTTTCTGATCGAGGCCACCTCGGTGCGATACTGCCGGGCGGTGATCGCGTTGGCGCGGAATTGGGCATCGAGCTGATCGAGCTTGGCGAGGTCGCTGCGCACAATCGCCTCGGAGGACGCGGCGCGCGCCTCCAGGTTCTGGGTCGACCTCTGGGCCGCGGCCAGGCGCTCGTTGGCGCTCATCTCGCGCTTCTCGAACTCAAGATTGCGGTCGGCGACCAGCGCGCCCACGCCCGCACCGATCAGGGCGCCGACCCCGGCACCGATCAGGCCAAGGAGGGCAACGTTGCCGTCTTTGGTGGTGGCGGCAACCGCAAGTCCCCCCGCGGCCCCGATCGCGGCACCGACCGCAACACCGCTGATCAGGGTCTCGTTCCAGCGCTGCTTCTGGGCGCGGAGCTGTTGCTGCTCGGGGGTGAGATTGGCATCGCCATCACCCATCGAGCTACAGCCCCCGGTCGCCAGGGACGCGCACAGCACAGCAACAAGAATGGCGCGGCCATAGCGCCGCGACGACAAACCGATCATTTGCCTAAACTCCCCCGTCTCCCGCGATCCCCCCGGATCGCAATCCTGCAGCTCGTGCGACTGCGACTCTGCCAACTACAACCCCTCGACGAAGCCGGCAGCCACCCCTATGCGTTGCACTCTAACATTAGGATCGCGCGGCGGGATAGCCCGAAAATATGTCCAACCGGTTGAAAGCTGATCAGCGGTTACGCAGCGACTGCCGGGCGCACTGCTGCCGGGCGGCGAGAGCGTGCGCGTCACACCGCTGAGCTTGTTCAGGGCTGCATCGACGGCGCGGGCGTTCCTTTCCAGCTCCTCGAGCATCGCCGACGTGACGCCGGCCATCTCGACCGACACTCTCATCGCGCGCCGGGACAGCCCAGAGTATATGTCCAAATGGTTGAGCGCGAACCGCGTGTTCCCCTGACCTCGACGGTCACCACGTAGCCGCCGCGCGGCTCGCCGGGCGGCGGGTTCCAGTCGAAGGCGATGAAACCCTTGCCGGAGCGGTAGCCGTCGGTTTGCGTCACCACCCGGCCCTTGTGGGAGACGACGATCCAGTCGGGCTCGTTGTGGGCGTCGTAGGTGAGCCGCACGGGCCCCGGTTTCGGTCCAAGGAAATGCTGTGTCTTGGTGCTGCCGGCACCACCACTGCGTGTCTCAGCGTTGCATGGCTGGGCATCGGGCGGCCGCTGCATCGGCGGCACGGCGGGGTCCGTCGACGCGACAGGAGATTGGGCAGGCGGCGGTTGCAGGACCCGGATCGGGCAATTGGCCCGCTTGGCTCCCAGTTGCTGCTCGAGCGCGGCCAAGCTGGCGCGCAGCTCGCGTTCGCGCCGGCGCTCGTCGTCGAGCCCGATCAGCGCCTCGCGCTCGGCCGGCACCACCTTGCAGACCGGCGCTGGCGGACCGAACGCCTGCGCCAGATAGGGCCCAGCGAGGAGCGCGCAGCCGCCTACCACGCCCAGGCCGAGGGCGGCGATCATAGGCGTGAGCGCCGAAATCCGCGCCGGCCGCTCGACCGGCACGCCGTCGTCGAGGACGCGGAGCAGGCCGAGGCCGCCCGCCACGCCAGCCCCATCTCGCGCATGAGGGCTGAGGCCCCAGGCTGCGAGGACCGGCCGGCCTTCGCGGGCGTAGACATACTCGAAACTCGGGATCTCAATGGCCGCGCGGAGCAGCGTTGGCAGGGGCGCAAAGCGGCTCGGATCGCGCGCCGCCTTGGCCTCGGCCGAGCGGCGCAGCAGGCTGATGAGCCGGCTGAGCTCTGCCCTAAGCGCCGCGCGGCCGGTGGCATCGAGCTCGTCGAAGCGCGCGACCCGGCCCGCCGGCACGCGGAACTCGAGCCGGCTGCCGGCCGGCCGCGGCATTGCGAACAGGCCTGCCGCCTCGGCGCCGGCACTGTCGGCCAGCAGGGCGGTCAGGTGGCGATAGGCCTCGGCGTGATCGAGGCCGGTCGGCAGCAGGAGCGCATAGGCGGCGGGATCGACCGTCGCCAGCGGCTGCAGGTCGTCGGCGCCGGCCGCCGAAGTGTCAACGCGCGGGTCCGACATCGAAGTAGGTCACGTTGGACTGCTGCTTCACGGCCAGGGTTCCGGTGACGGTGCGGTCCGGCTTGCCTTCCTGGCGCACGGTCACGCGAAACGCGGTGGGCTGCGGCGCCCCCGGACCGAGCTTGTAATTGCTGACGTATATCTGATAGCGGCCGGGCGGCGGGTCGCGGTTGAAGACAATGTTCTCGACCGGATTCTGGATGGGAGTGTGGGAGTTGCGGTCGACATCGAGGGCGCCGCCGCAGGCGCGCGACGAGCTGAAGTAGATCTGGCCGCCACCCGGGCAGAAGACGGCGAGATCGAGGTCGCTGGTGTCGTCCCAGGCGAGGATGATTTGGATGCGGCCGGTCTTGGCGCCCTCCTGTTCGGCACGCTGGACATCGGCGCGGCGCTGGGCCTCGGGCGCCAACGCCGGCTGCTCGACTGGGCGGGGGGCCTGTACCGGCGGGCACTGCACCCGACGATCACCGAGTGCCAGCGCCATGCGGGCGATCTCGGCGCGCATGCGGCCTTCGCGACGCTCCTCGACGCGCAATTCCTCCTGCAGGGCAAGCTCGCCGGGCGGCACGACGCATTGCGCCGGCGGCAAGACGAGCCAGCCGAACGGGTCCTTCAGCAGCAGGAACGGCACCAGCGCCAGGATGGCGAGCGACAGGAGCGCACTGCCGATCAGCCACGGCGAAATCCGCCAGCGCTCCGCGGCGGGCGGGCCGACGATGGTCATTGGCCCCGGGCTTATCGGCCCGCTGGCCATCGGGCCCGTGCCCATCGGCCCCGCGCTGGTCGATCCACTGGGGCGTACTGGTGCAGCCGCGCGAGCGCGCTCGGCGATCAGCAATTCCGGCCGGCGGGTCTCGCCGGTGACCGTGTGGCCCCACGCCACCAGCACGGGTTGCGTGCCGACGACATGGACATGCGCGGTACTCGGCGTAACCAACGCCAGCCCCAGCATCTCGCCCAGAAAGCGTTCGTCGTCGCGCGTGCTTTTGCGCAGCCGTTCGCTTTCGGCGGCGAGGTCGGCATGGAGCCGCTCAAACGCCGCGCGCGCCTCAGTACCATGCGGCTCGCCAAGCTGGTCGAGCGGCAGCGCTGTGCCCGCCGCTTCGGCATACCAGTCGGTGGTGCCGCGATCGGGATCGGGGTTGGGCTCGGCGAATAGCGCGGCATGCGCCGGACCGAGACGGCGGCGGACGTAGCCCGTGATCTGGTCCCAGATATGTACGGCGCGTTGGCCGCCCGTGCCGAGCGACTGCAGGTCGGTGTTGCGCGTCGTGGCGATCAGCGTGCCGTCCATGTCAGCCAACCCGAACGGCGATCACTTGCCCGTACCGGGCGGCGAAGCCGCTCCGGGGGCGGGTGGCGATGTCGCCGCTGGCGGAGCAGGGGCCGCCGCCGGAGCCGCACCAGGTGGTGATGCCCCCGGAGCCGCCCCTGGCGCTGCCATCGCGGTCGGCGCGACCGGCTGGCAGGGCGCGCTGGTAACCTGCGCCGTGATGTTGTTTTCCCGAAGCCACGGCAAGAAGCTGTCTGTCTTGAGCGCGTACTTGGTGCGATCGACGAAGCGCTCGGCGGCCGTCACGAAGCTGTTGATGCCCAAAACGTTGCCACAGGCGTCGACCAGCGGGCCGCCGCTGTTGCCGCCCGAGATGTCGGCCGAGTGCGGCAGGATGACGATGCCGTTGGGCAGGAGCTGGACCGAGCTCACGCTGCCGCGCGTCAGCACCAGCTCGGGCGCGCCGGTGAGCTTGCCCTGGCGCAGTTCCTGGACGGCCTCCTCGTGGCGGATGATCGAGGTCGGATAGCCTGCCGCGACGACGTCGGCGAGCTTCTCGGCGTGCTCGCTGAGCGCCAGCGGCTGGGCGCCGGCGGCCGGTTCGTTGAGGCGGATGGCGGCGAAATCGGCCGTGCCGGCGCGCGCTCCGGTGGCGCCGGCGGCGCGGCTGGTACTGGCGATCACCGTTCCGGTGAGCACGCGGCCGAGCGCCTTGGAGGTGATATAGATCTTGCCGTCGGGATCGGCCTTCTCGACGACGTGGGCGTTGGTCAGGATGGTATCGCCCGAGATGAAGAAGCCGCTGCCCGAGCCGATGCCCGACGGGGTGGCGACGACGATCCACACGGTGGCGCGCTCGAGCAGGTCGGCGAGCGATCCGGAGAATGGCGCCGGCGCCTGGCCCTGGCGTGGCGGCACCGGTGCCGGCACGCTGTTGGGCTGGATCGGCTGGCGTTCGGGTAGCGGTGCCACGCCGCCCGGCGCCTCCGGCGTGCACACGTTGGCCGCCTCGAGCGCGCGGCGCGCTCGTTCGAGATCGCGCTCCAGGGCGACGTTGGTCTGGCGCTGGACCTGGATAGCCACGCGGGTCCTGTTCTCGTCGACCAGGGCTGCGTTGTAGGTTCGTCCGGCGAGATCGCCGGCGAAATGCGTCCACGCCAGCCAGAAGCCCAGCACCAGGAAGACCGCCGCCACCAACGACAAGAGCGGCGCCAGCCAATAGAGATGCACGCGGGCGAAACCCGGCGCGGGTTGCGACGGAGAAGGGAACGCCGCGGATGGCGGCGGCGGCGCGCCCGCCGGCGCGCCGCGAACGAACGGCGGCGCCGCCGGTCGTGCAGCGCTCGACATTACGACAGTGGCGCCGTCTGCGGCGCCAGTAGCGCCGTTCGGGCCCGCCGGCCCCACCTGATCGAAATAGCGCGCATCGATGGCGGCGAGGCGTGGGCTGAACGGCCCGAACACGGCTGCCACATGGCGGGCCAGCACCTCGGTGTCGTTGCCGATCGATTGCGGCGCATAGCCCCAGTTGATCAGCACTACGCCATCGTCGGAGGCCAGCACCGAGTCGAGTGACGGCACGACCAGGGCGCGCCGCAGCAACGGCCCGGTCTCGGGATCGTCGAGCAGCGGGTCGACCGTCGCCAGCACCCGTTCGAGTTGCAGCTCGGCGGTAGTTCGCTGGGTCACTGGCAGCGCAGTCAGGGCCACCGGATCGTGGCTCGCCTCGCCGTACCAGGTGACGGTCGCGCCGCTGTCGACCGGCTGGGCAAAGGGTTGCACGGGCCGGCCAGTCACGTGCTCGCGCAGGAAGCCGGAAATCCGCTCGAACGAGCCGGTCACCGGCTGGCCGAGCAGCGTCAGGGCCTGCAGGTCCGACACACTTGTCTTGAGCAATAGGCGCTGCGTTGACATGGCCCCCCAAAACCCTGCCTGGCCGCTTCACCGAGCCGGCTGAGTCACTCTCAGGGATCAGTCAATGCGATCTGCCGCAAATGATGCAACATGAAGGAGTGTAGTGCAACGTCGTTGCTACCGTCGCCTGAGATAGATGACGGGCGCGGATGCAACCGGCTGGAAGCGCCCAATTGGGTCGCGGTCGCCGCGACCTGATGGGAGACGCGAGCGCTCTACGGGCAGACCTTCGCTCGGGGTGCCGCGACGCTCAAATGAGCGGAGATCCCCACGTGACGGCATTGCCCACCACGGCCGTCTTCAACTGGTCGCGGACGGTGACTTGCTGTCCGGTGCCGGGCCGACCATCGACAGCGCGGTGATCAAGCCCCTCACGACTCTACTCTCCTCCGACGTTACCGGCGCCACCCTTCTTCCGGGAGCGATGCGTTGTCCAATGGGATTGGACTTGCTCAATCGATTGGAGACGTCGCGTCGATCAGCGCCGCGTCGGCGTTGCCGGGGCCGGCGCCGGCGGCGCCGGAGTCGACGGTTGGGCGTCGAGGACGGCGCGGAGGTCCTTGGCGATCTGTTCAGTGGTTGGCGGGGGGCCTTTGGTAGCGGCCAGGATGTGGCGCGTCGCGACCTTGGTCGCGGCGACCAGGATGCCGCCGGTCGCATGCGCCTGCAGCTCCTGCTCGACGACCTTGGCTTCTTCGGCGATGCGGCTCTTGTCGGGCGTGGCGGCAGCGGCCATCACGCTCTTCAGATAGAGGGCTTCCAGCGAGGCGATCGTGGCCGGCCGCCGGCGGACGAAGCCAGCCAGGGCGGTGCCGATTTTTTTGTAGATCTGGACGGCATCGTCCAGCGACTTTGCCTGGCGACGCAGGCCATCGCGCGCGTCGTCGCGAAAGGTCTCGGCGAGGCGACGCTGCTCGGCGACGACCTTTTCCTCTCCCGTGACGGTCTGTTCGTGGGTGCTGGCGATCGTCACCAGAGCATCCTGAAACGCCATCTCGATGATGATCTGGCGTCCGAGATGGCCGGTCGTCTCGATTTGGCGCCTGAGCGCCAGGCCCTCGCGGTCGCGGATCTCGCGGTTGGCGGTGCGCAGCGTGGTCTCGACCTTGGTCAGGCCGTTTTGCGTCGCCGGGTCGGCGGTCTGGCGGTGCAAGGTCTCGATCAGGCGCAGCGGATCCTCGGCGGCCGAGGCATGCGACTGCGACTCGTCAACAAACTCGCGCTGGACGGCCGAGATCTTGTCGTCGCTCGGCGTGGCAAGGCGCGCCAGCACCGGGCGCAGCCCGATGCGGGCTGAGCGGAACGGCTCGCCCGTGGTCTGGTTGAAGGCGGGATACTCGAAGCGCCACGCCGAGCGTAATTGCTGCTCGCGGGTCTGGTAGTCGCCGCCGCGCGCGGTCTGCCCGCCTGCCAGTCCGTGCGGGCGGCCGACCTTGTTGAGACGAAACGGTTCGAGCGTCCATTCCGCGACGTTGCCCAGCATGTCGAACAGGCCGAGCGGATTGGGTTCGAGCTGGCCGATCGGATGGGCTACGCCACCCGACGAGCGCGAACCCTGGAACCAGGCGTAGCGCAGCGTGCCGCCCGGCATGGGAAAGGTCTGGGCGCTGAACTCGATGTCGCTCACCTTGGCGCCGCCGCGTGCGGCATATTCCCATTCGTCCTCGGTCGGCAGGCGGGCGAAGGCCGCCGCCGCGCCGCCGTCCGGCAGGGCGGCCTTGGCGTTCTGGATCAGCCAGGTCGACAGGCGCGCCATGTAGGCGACGGCTTCGTGCCAGGCGACGTTGGTCTTGGGCAGCCGGCCGGCCGGGCTCGGCAGCTTGGTGCAGTCGCCGTCGACGATGGCGGCGTACTGATCGACGGTGATCTCGTACTTGGCGATGAAGTAGCGCGCCGGCGCGTCCGGCGTGGCGCCGGCAAAGCCGCCGGCGACAAAGACCTGGCGCAGGTATTCGATGTAGTCGGTGTCGCTGTTGCTCCAGCCCAGGGTCACTGGCCGATCGGCGAGCGCGCCGGCGGGCGCCGGCGTCTCCGCCGGACGGAAGGCGAGCGCACCGCCGCATGGCAGCGGCACGATCAGGTCGCCGGCGAGCGGCTTGGGGTTCCACGCATCCTGCGGCCAGGTCGGTTGAGCGTTGGCAGAAACTGAAAACGCAAGCGCCATCATGAGCGACAGCAGGGTGACCTTCCTAGACATCGCTGAGGCCCTCTGCTGGTGTCACGCGGGCGGCGCGGTTGGCGGCGAAGGCTGCGGCCACCATGGCGCCGGTGATCGAGGCGGCGAGCGACACCGCGAGGTGCCACGGCTCGATGACGCAGAGCGGCCGGCTGTCGCTGCGCACGCCGAGCGGCGACAGGTCGTTCAGCAGCGCTGCGCCGGCCAGCGCCACCAGCGCTGCGGCCGCCGCACCACAGGCGGCGATGACGGCGCCCTGCAGCACTGGCAGCAGAACCAGATTAGTGCGCAGGAATCCGATCAGGCGGAGCAGGGAGAGCTCGGCCTGCTTGCGCTCGACATTGGCGTAGAGCCCGACGCCGAGTGACACGAAGTAGCCCAGCGCGCCCAGGCCCGCGAGCACGCTGAACAGGATGGTCAGGCTGCGGTCGAGGCCGAGCAGGCCGGAAATCTCCGCCGCCTGCGTCTCGACATCGACATCCTCGCGGCGCAGGTCGCGGTCGATTGCCAGCACGTCTTCGAGGCGGCGGGCATGGGCGCGGAAGCCGGCGTAGGTGCGGCCGGGATCGTTGCCGATCTGGGCGAGCGTGGCGGTGGCAGGCAACGTGCCCTCGATGAAGCCGTCGACCAGCAGCAGGAGCCTGGGGGCGACGAACACGGCATCGCGCGCGAACGACGACTGAGGCGCCACGCCGACCAGGGCGAGCGGCACGCTCAGGACCTCCTTGTCCTTCGAGCGCGACACGCGCATCATTACGATCTGGCCGGCGGCCAGCTCGAGCCGGGCGGCGAGCGAGGCGGTGGCGACGGCTTGCGCGGCCGTTGGCGCGGCGAGGCCCGCGAGCAGGGGATCATTGGCGCCGGTCGCCAGCAGCTCGGCGCGGCGCATGGCGCCCGGCCGATCGGCGCGTTCGAAACGCGCCTCGTTGTTCAGCGTGCGCAGCCGCGGCGCCACGAACACAACGTCGGGCCGGTTGGCGAGCCCAGCCAGGAACGGCTCGGTGAAGGCGCGGTTCGAGGCGTTGGTGATCATGCGCGCCCGCGGATTTTCGATCAGGTCGGCGCGCAGCCCCTCGATCACGCCGTTCTTCAATCCGAACAGGACGATCAGCGGCGTCAGCACGGCAGCAAGCGCGATGCAGGAGCAGATCGTCAGCCGGCGCTCATGCAAGAGATCGCGCATCGACAGGCGGGCGATCAGGCCGAGGCGCGGGTTCATGGGCTAACCCGTTTGTTCATTGGCGCTCGTTCATGGGTCGCTTGTTCATTGGATCGCCTCCGCGGCCGAGCGCGCGCGCGACAGGCTAGTGCGCTCGCCCCCGACGCCGTCGATCGCGGTGAGGTCGACGATCTCGAAACCGTGGCGGGCGGCGCGCTCGGGATCGTGGGTCGCCAGCACCAGCGTGGCGTCGTTCTCCCATGCCTGCTCGCGCAACAGGCCGAGGATGGAGTCGGCCAGCGACGGATGCACGCTGGCGGTCGGCTCGTCGGTCAGCAGAATCTCCGGCTGATGGGCGAGCGCGCGGGCGATGGCGACGCGCTGGCGCTGGCCGACCGACAGCGTGGCCGGCGCGCGATCGAGCAGGGCTCCGATCTCGAGGCGCTGGGCGATGTCGGCGATGCGCTGCGCGTCGGCGCGACCGTGCAGGGCGAGGCCAAGCCCGATGTTGTCGCGCACCGAGAGGTAGGGCAGCAGGCCACCTTGCTGCAGGACATAGCCCTGGTGCCAGCCGCGAATCCTGGTCAGCCGGTCGTCGTCGCCGGCCTGCCACAGCGCGCCGATGTTGAACACCTCGCCCTCGCGCGTGCGCATCCAGAAGCGTTCGGCCGAGTTCGGCGCCTGGGCCAACGCGAGAAGGTTGAGCGCCGTCGACTTGCCGGAGCCGGAGGGGCCGGCGATGGCGATCGCCTCGCCGCGCGCCACGGTGAAATCCTCGATGATGAGCTCGAAGCCCGATGCATCGCCCAGCCGGCACACCACGTCGCGCAGGTCGAGAATGACTGGCGGCGCATTCTCACGGCGTGGATCGGGCTCGCGGCGGAGATCGGGCGCCATCGTCAGGGCAACTGGTCGATCGGCAGCGGATAGAATGCCTCGCCGGTGCCTTGCCGTCCGTTGAAGCCGACCCACAGAGAGGGCTGGCTGTTCAGCTCCTCGTAGAGGCGGAGCTTGGCGCGCAGCGCATTGACGACCTCGCGGCGTTGGGCCGCCGGCATGCCGGTGGCCCACTCCTCGGGCGTGATCTCCATGATCGGGCTGTTGTAGGGCAGGTCTTTCAGGGCATCGATAAACGTGCCGGGCCGGCGCAGCGCTTCGGAGAGGCGCCGCGGATCGCGCGCGGTGGCCCCGGTGGCGGCGCGGACCTGGGCGAAGAAATCGCCCGGCGACAGGCGATTTGCGGTCTCCGCGTCGCTGATGGCGCGCGCCGCCTTGGCAAGATCGGAAAGCTGGTTCTTAGTCAGGAGAACGCGCACGTCGAGCGGCTTCTTCGCCGGAACGGGATCGGCCGGGTCCTCGTCGAGCACGAAGCTCCGCACCAGGTCGGGCGCGGCCTGCTCGCGCGTCCGTCCGAGATAGGACAGGCGCATGGCGGTGCCGACCATTTCGGCCTGCCGCGCCATCTGGCGTTCGGCCTCGGTCTGCGGCGCGCGCTGAGCGGCGACCTGATGGCCGACGGCCTGCGCCACCTGCCGCAGGATATGATCGGCGAGGTCGTCAACGGCCTGGCGGAACGGCGCTTCGCCGCCGCCGGGCACGGGATAGTAGAGCGGGCCGACCGTGCCGAAGTCGGTCAGCTCGCGATACTGCTGCTCGGCGCGGGCATGGTTGGGCTGGCCGGCCGGCGTGCGCAGATGGATGGCGTGGATGGCGATCTGCTTGCCCTCGGTGCGCGCCAGCGCCTTCAGCTCGGCAATGCCGAGCCTGGTCTCGCTCAGCGGGTCGTGGGCGTCGCGCGTGCCGGCGTCGGTGATCAGGACGATGTAGCGGCCGCCGAACTCGGTCCAGTTCACCTTGTCGAGGGCGAGTTTGAGGCCCGCGATCGCGTCCTCGTCCCAGTCGCGATTGTTGGCCTTGGCCTGCCCGACCTTCGCGATGTTGGGCAGGATGGCGTCCGGCGCATCGGCGAAGCTCGGCAGGTAGACCGGCTGGGTGACATATTCCAGCGCCGGATCACCGCCCATGTGATCGCGATAGGCGACGAGGCCGAAGCGGAAATTGTCGCGCACTGCGGTGTCGCGGATGCGGCTGATGACGCGCTCGATCGCCGCTCGCGTCTGCACGATGTACGGCTCCATGCTGATCGTCGTGTCGACAACGAAGACCACGACGCCCTTGAAGTTGCGCAACGCCTCGGCATCGGCGGTCGCCCGGCGCGTCGACGGCGCCGGTGCGGAGATGACTTCGAGCAGGCGCGCCGGCTGGCCCTGCTCGGTGGTCACGCGCTCGGCCGACAGCACCGGCAGGAAATAGAACTGCCGGGTGATGTCGACATAGGTCTCCGGCTCGACGGCAATCACCGGGCTCGACGCGGCAGGCGGCGTGGCCAGCGCCTCTTGGCGATAGCGCGCCGCGTCGGCCGCGCGCGTGGTGCTGAGCCACAGGCGGCGCGTCACGTCGGCAGTGTCGAAGAACAGCGCCCGCTCACGGCCCGCCGGATTGTTGAAGGCGAGTACCAGGTTGTGCTTCCAGTCGACCGTCTTCGCGCCGGCGATCCAGCCTTGCGTGCGGCCGTCGAGCGCATCGCCGACTTCGAGCCAGCTCTCCTGGCCGACCTGCTTGCGCTCGTAGACATAGAACACCGAGAAGCCGGGCACCGGCCGCGACGGCGCCTGGGCTTCCGGGCGCTCGGCGATCGCCGCGCCCGGCCGCGCGATGATGCGCTGGAACAGCCCCTCCTGGCCGGCCATGGCGAGCGGCCGACGGCTGGTGGCCTGAGATGGCGCTGCGGGCGGAGTGGTTGGCGGAGTCTGGGCGATCGCCGCCGCGATCGCCGCAACCAGCAGGCAAAAGGCGAGCGTCAACTGGGCGACGCGCTGCACAACAGAGTTCATGGCCAGCAATCCTTCAGTGCCGAGGCGGCCGAACTGCTGCCAGCCTGCTTTTCGCGTTCGAGGTAGGTGCGCAAAGCTTCGCGGGGTTGCACCGCAGCCGTGTCGCCGCGCGCGACGGCTTCCTTGTAATGGCACGCAGCGTTGCGCGGATCGGGGCTGCGGAACGGCTGGCCGGGCACGAAGCCGATCGGGTCGTAGAGCTTGGCCATCGCCGTGAAGGCCGGGGCATAGCCCTTCTCGATCGCCTCATCATAGAGTCGAAAGGCGTCGTCGTGGCGGCCGGCGGCCGCGCGGCGGACTGCGACGGCAAAGAGTGCCGCGGCAGTGGGCGCGCGGCCGATCACGTCGGGGACGCTCAGGCTGTCCGTTCCCTCGGGCCACGGTGCCGCCGGAGTCGTCGTCGGTGGGACACCTGGAGGTGTGCGTGGCGTCGGCGTGGTGGGCTCATGCCGTGGCTCGGCGATCCGCGGTTCCGGCTCACCGATGCCGAACAGCGGGCCGCGCCAGAACCACAGCGAGCCAGCGATCACAAGCAAGGCCACCAGCGCACCGGCCAGCGCGACCAGGCGCCACCGCTTCGGCGGCGGTTTTTCGGGCTCGGTGGTGCTATCTACGACCTCGACGGGTGGGTCGGGCTTGTCGTTGGGGGGCGACACAGTGGTATCCGGCTTGGCAATTTCCGTTGGCTTGTTGCCGCGCAAGACGACGGTCTCCGCCCCGTCGGCATCCGACCAGGTCTCGCGAGACTGCAGCTCGCCGTCGAACACGTCGATGTCGTCCGGCCAGTACAGATGGCCCTCGAGCGTGAGCGCCGGGATCTGAAACTGATACGGCATCGATTCGAGATGGCGCGTCAGAGACGGCGGCACGATCAGCACGGTGTTGGCGCCCTCGGCCACGACGGCGAGCGGTTTCAGCCGCTCCTCGCGCACCTGCCAGCCAGCGCGGCCGAGATTGGCCTCCGGATAGCCCTCGCGGCGCACCACGAATTCGATTGCCGCCGGCAGCGGCGGCAGACGTTCGATGACGATGCGGGCATGGCCCAGCGACCGCTCCGGGTCTCTTTCAGCACGCAGGTTCACCCCATCCCCCTAAAAGCGCGCGTCACGAACCAGTGCGCAGCGCTCCCAAAATCTCCCCCAGCCGCTTGTTCGCCGGGTTGTCGGCCTGCCGGCCGTCGGCCCCGCGGACGTTGTCCTCGACCAGGCGCACGAAACTCGACGCCCAATCGATGTAGAAATTCGAATCATAGGCGGCCGGCGTCTCCGCCAGCGGCGGAAAATCCTCGGCCGCCTCGGGATGGACGAACACCGGCCGGCGGTCGCGTCCGGCGCGCGGCCGGCTGTCGGTCGGCAAGGCATCGAAGCCCAGCCAGGTCACGAAGTCGTTGAGCCGGCGCTCAGCGATCATGACCGGCTTGATCATGCGGTCTGACAGCCTTTCGTGATAGGCCGCGCGGTCGCGCATGTGCTGGGCGATGGTTTCGCGCAACTTCTGGCGGCGGGCCGCGGCGGCGAGCTGGCCGACCAGGAAGGCCACGCCCTCACGCTCGAGCTGGAACAACGCCGGCACGTCGGCGCGCTCGGCGAAGCGGTGCATCTGGTCGAGCCAAGCGGATACGGCGGACCGGGCCAGCATGTCGGGCACGTCGATCAGCTCGGCATCGTCGGTGCTCTTGGCCGCCGAACCGGACACCGGCCGAGGTGGCGCGTCAAAAGTCTCGTTCTCGAACGTCGCATCGAAATCGTCGTGCAGGGCCTTCGCCGTGGTGCGCGTGCCGAGCGGCGCGTTGATTACCGAGGGGCCGTCGGCTGCCGCGAGCTGCTCCTTGCGGAACAGGCTCGACAGATCCTCGCCGACAACCTGGAGCTCGCGCAGCAGCAGGCCGAAAGCCTGCGACTGGGCGCAGGCCAGAAGCTGGAACCCGACCTGGCGGGCTTCCTCGCGCCGCTTGAGTAGCTCGGCATCGCGGTTGCTAGAGACATGCAGCGGTTCGAGGCGGCCCGCCAGGCGCGCCACCAGCGCCTTCATCTGCTCGGCGACCTGGCGCCGCTTGACGGCGGGATTGCATACCGGCCCCAGCCGTTCGGCGATGAAGGCGACGCCGCCGTCGTTCAGCTTCAGAGCCGCATCCCACGCTCGCCCGGGGTCGGCAAGGTGGCGCTGCACGTCCGCATTGGCGAGGTACTTTTCGCGCAACATCGCCAGGCGCGCCGGATCGCGCAAGCCGGTCTCACGTTTGGCCGCGTCGTAGTCGATCAGGCCCTCGGCGAAGACCGTCGGATTGCGCATCCAGAAGATGTTGTGGAAGGGCTTGCCGTTGACCCAGTTGTCGACCCACTCGTGGCTCTTGCCGAGAAAGGAGCGCAACGTCGTCTCGAAACGGATCGACCAGCGTTCGACGCTGCCGTCGTCCTGGCCGGCCTTCAGTTTGAACTCCTCGTCGAACCATGTGTAGATGAGGAAAAGCGCGATATCCTGGCGGCTGCGCGCCTGCGCCGTCGCGCCGTGCGTGCCGGCGATCCAGTCGTCCACCATGTGCGGCACGGTGGGCGTGTCCTGGTTGCCGGGCTTGAGGCAGAGCAGCATCGAGGTCAGTTCCTGCTCGGCCAGGTAACGCTGGTAGAGGTAGGCGACCTTGCCGCGCCGGAACAGCATATAGATGTTGCGCGCCGCCTCCTTCTCGGCTTCCTGCGCATTCTCCTCGCCGCGCGGCCGCGCGCCGGGAAAGTCGAGCAGGTCGGTATGGTCGAAGAAGTCGAACGGCTTTTCGGCGAGCTGCAACTGCAGCTCGGCGATGATCGCCGTCAGCACCGGGCGCGGCAGCTCGGCCCGGACACCGCCGCGCGTGGCGACCGTGACCGTCTCGCCGCCGGGCTCGCCCAGCGTCGCCATCGTCTGCACGTCGATGACGCTCTTTTCCTTGGGAACGAGGGCGGCGAGCGGCGAGAACGCTTCGTCGGGGAAGCCCAGTTTGGCCAGCGCCTGGATGAGCAGCGTAGCGACCCGGGTCATGGTTGGCGTGCAGTTCCACAGCAGGCCGAACAGTTCGACACGCTCGGCGATCGGCAGCCGCGGGGCGAGGCTCTCCATTTCGCGCCAGGTGTTGGGCTTCAGCACTGCATGGCTCGGGTGATTGCGGAAGTAGCGCTCGAAATACTCGAACAGGTCGTAGACGTCGTCCTCGCCGAAATCGCCGACCGGCTCGCGCGCCGCCCGCTTGCGCAGCTTGGCGAGAGTGGCCTCGATCGCCTCGGGGGTGAGCTCGGTAACGGTGTCGCGGTTGAAATCCTCCATGAAGGCGTTGGCCATGATCTTGATGATATCGGTCTGCGACAGCATTCGGAACGCCACCGGCAGGCCGGGCAGCATGGGCACAGGGCGGACAGTGAAGCGGGTCACCAGGCCGGTCGATTCCTTGGTGCCGTCGGGGTTGATGTCGCGCAGGAAGTCGCGCGTCTCGTCTCCGAAGCGGATCAGCGCCGCCTGGGCCTCCTTGCGCGCCAGCGAGCCCACCAGATAGCTCTTGCCCTGCTGGCTGGGGCCGAACACCGACACGCACATCGGCCGGCGCGCCGCCGCGGCAAGCTTGCGCGCGCGGCGCGCTTCGCGGCGGAAATCGCGCGCCATGCCGGGCGCCTGGTCGCCAACCAGCTCGCCGGCACTCGCCAGCCAGTCGATCGCGCCAACGGCGGCGGCAGCGACAGCCTCGCAGCGCTGGGCGAGGGCTTCGTTGTCGGCGGCCTCGCGGTCGCTCGAGGATGGGATCGGGTTGGCGTCGTTCATGGTCGGCAGTCCCCTAGGGCACCAGCAGCGCGCCGGTGTCGCGCCAGTAGCCAAGCTCGCTCTGCTCGGTCTGCAGACGCATGGTGACCAGCGTTTCGATCTGGCGATCGCCCTCGGCATCGAGGATCTGGACGATGCGGAACTCCTCGCGGAACTCTTCCGAGTCCAGGCCTGGCGCCTTGGTCGATCCGGCGGCCTCGGGAATGTTGTCGGCGCGCTGGATGGTCAAGGTCAGCGGCAGGTTGAGCCGCGGCACGTTGTCGGGATTGCCGAATTCCAGCAAGTAGAGCCGGCTGGCCGGCCAGCGTTCGATCGGCAGTTGCCGGAAGCCAAGGAACATCGGCGCGTTGAACTCCAGGTCGAACTTGATCTCCGGCGGTTCGCCGTCGGGGGCGCTTGCCGGCAGGTCGCGGTCGGGATCGTTCAGGCAGACATTTTTCGCCAGGATCTGGCCGGTCAGGTCCATCTTGCCGAGGAAACGCGCCGTCGACTTCATGCCGAGCGCACTGGCCTGCATCAGGAAGCCTTCGAGGCGACCTTCGGCCATGGAGCACAGCATGGCGCCGACTGCGGCGGTAGTCTTGGGATCCTTGATGCGTCCGGCGTTGTCGCGAAACGGATACCAGGCGCCGGCGGCGTAGCGGTGCAGGCCGACGATGCGATGCGGCGGCACAGGCAGCTTGGCCAGTACCATGTCGCCGACGGCGCGCAGGCGCGAGGGCCGGCCCGACAGGAGCAACCAGTCGCAATCGAACGTGTAGATCACCTCGCACAGGTCGGCGATGGTCGGACCGAGCACGATCTGCACCACGGCATCGACGCGCCGCGCCGTCGTCGCCAGCGCGACCTCGGCGATGCGGAATTGGGCCGCCCCGGCCCGAGCGGCCTGTTGCTCTATGTACTTGGCCGGGGCTGCGGTATCGCGGCCGGCGAGCAACTGGCCGATCGTGCTGTTCAGGATCTCGCCGGTATGGCGGTCGGTCACGCCTTCGTAGGCGTGGATGATCGCGAGACCTACCGGCTCGAGGATCTGGGCGACGAACTGGCGGCGCAGATGGCGTTCGGGTTCGCCCTGCGCGCCGCGATTGCCGCCCAGTACCTCGCGCAACAGCGCCTTGGGGTCGGCCACGCCGGCCCCCTGCAGCGCCTCCTCGAGCTGCGGCACCACGATCGTCTGGATGATTTCCTGCAGGATTTCATCGCCGGCGGTACGGAAGCCTTCGCGAAAATTCTGCTTCGGGACGATGTGCTCGCCGCGGATGGCGGCGTAGGTGCAGATCATCAGGTCGGTGGTGCCGCCGCCGATGTCGATGCTCGCCACGCGCAACGACGGCGCGCTGCCATAGCCGGCGCGCGGCCGGCCGGTCAGCGCAAAGAAGCTGCCCGGGTCGCCCTTCAGGCGCTGCGCCGCCTCGGTATAGAGAAAAACGAGCTGGGTCGCCGTCGCCTCGTCGAGCGTGGCAAGGACGCGCGGTTCCACGGGAATGGCTGCGCCGGCGCCGCCCGCACCGCCGGGGGCGCTCCAGCCGCGCATGTCCCACGCCAGCTTGACGGCAGCCTCCGCGCGGTCGCGAAAGATGCGCTGCTCGGGCAGCGGCATGGCCGGTGGCATGGTGAGCAGGATGCGGCGCAGCCGGCGCGGCACGTCGGGGAAGGTGCGGGCGTAGCGCGCCTCGACCGAGTTGATCTGGGACAGCGCCTGCAGGAGGATTTCGGTAAGCAGAAAGGTCATGAGCGAGGAGCGGCTGAAGCGCGCGCGCACGGCCGGCTGACGCGGGCCGCCCCTCTGGCGCCGGCGGCGCGGTCCGCGCAGCACCTCGCCGTCCTCGGTGACGAAGGTCATGAAGCTGCCGCTGACCGGCGGTTCGGTGGTCACTCCGTCGGAGGCGACGCCGTTGAAGCGCCAGGTCTGGGTGGCCGGCCGCTCGTCCCACAAATAGCGCTTGGGCGAGGACAGGCCGGTGCCGCCTTCGTTGCCGCGGGCGGCGGCAGACAGGCGGACCGCTTCGGGCCCGACGCGCACCGGGCTCGGCCATTGGAAGGCGTTGCGCCGGCCCGAGCTGCGGTTGAGATGCTCCTTTCCGAAAGTGGCGCGAGCGAACTCGACGCGGCTGTCGAACGGCAGAGTGTAGGTGCGCTCGGGTTGGCCGAGGTCGCGCAGGCCGAGCGGATAGGAGTTGTTGAGGTCGCGATCGTCCTCGACCAGAATGCCGCAGGTTCGCGTGTTGCCGATATCGAGCACCAGATCGACGTTGATTGGGTCGTAGGAGCGGTTGTTCGACACCACGTCGACCAGCCGGATGCGCGGCAGAAGGGTCGCTTCGGCCAGGAGCTCCATGAAGACGAGATAGCGCGCCCAGTGCTCGCACACCCGGCCGTCGTCGTACGCCGCGCCGCGGCGCACCGGCCGGCTCTCGCGCAGCACTTCCTGCAGCCAACTCGCCATCCACGGCTCCGCCAGGAACCAGCTCATGCTGTCGCGGTCGGAGACTAGGGCGAATTCCTCGGCGCGCTCGCTGTCCTGAAACGAAATCGCGGTGTAGGGCTGGGTCTTGTCGAGGTCGCGCAGCGCAGTGTCGAAGGCCAGCACGGCGTGGTGGGTGTTGCCGTCGCCGTCCGGCGTGGCGAGCCGGCTGAGCCTGAGCCGCGCCCAGTTGGTCGGCCCGCGGTCGTAGCGCTCCCTGCCGCCGACCGCCACCGCGCCGACGCGAAAATAGGGCAGTGGCACCCAGCGGTCGATGAACGGCTGCAGGGCTTCGGTCCGGCCGACAGGGTAGCATTCCTCGAGTGGTGGCGACTGGCCGCTCACCGGGTCCATCATGAGGCCGTCGTCGTCGGTCAGCGTGCGCAGGTTGACGAGCCGGCTACCGGCGCCGGCACTCTCGGTGGCGGCCGGCAGCGGCTGCTCCCAGAACGAGCGGATCAAGTTGGGGAGCTGCGTGATGGCGAAGCGGACATCAATGAACTGAATGCCGCTCTGGGGAACCAGGCTCACGATTCTAGGTAGGTTTCCCATGTCGATGTTCTGCCCCTCCCAGCAGGGCGCTTCCACCGCCGGCCCCCGCCCGCGTTCTCTCCCGCTGGTTGTAACGCATATTGCCCGTGTGTTCGACGCCAAAGCAAGGCCCGCGGCTGTGCCGAATTGAGGCTCAACTACCGGTGGGCGCTGCCCGCCGAGGGCGTTGTTGTCCAATCGATTGGAGACGAGTGCAGTCGGCACCTCAGCAACCGTCTTGGAGAACAGGCTGCCATGGGCGGTTATCGCGCACGAGAGCATTGAGGATGGAGAGGAGTTTGCGCATGGCGGCGACGAGCGCCACCTTGGGACGCTTCCCGGAGTCGCGCAGGCGGCGATAGAAGGCCTTGAGGGTCGGGTTATGACGGACTGCAACCAGGGTCGCCATGTAAAGCGCGCAGCGAACGCTGGCCCGGCCACCGGCGATGTGGCGCTGTCCGCGCAAGGTACCACTGTCGTGATTGAGCGGGGCGACGCCGACAAGAGCGGCCAGTTGCTTGTGACCGATCGTGCCGAGTTCGGGCAACGCATCGTCTATCGCGATGTCGACAGCACGGGCACCGGCAAATGGCGGGAGACAATCGCCGCCAAGCTGGCGCGAAGTGCTGCTTGCGTCGCGGTGATCGGTCCGCGCTGGGTCGAGCCAGATCACCTGAAGCGGCTGCAAGCGTGATATGGTCCGCCACGAGCTGCTCACGGCACTCGCCAGCGACGGACCTACGATGCTGCCGACGCTGGTCGAGGGCGCTAGGCTGCCCGACGTGAAAGCCCCTTCACCTGGGCTCCAGCCGTTGTTCGACACCTGGAACGCCTGTGAAGTCACCGAGAACGGCTGGGAGGACAACACGCGGCGGCTGATCGCGGACATCGCAAAGGCAACCAGCCTGCCGGTCGGCCCCGACCTGGAGAGCCTTCTCAGCACCGCCGGCGCTGCCCAGCAACGCATCGCCGAGCTGGAGCAGGCGCGCAAGTTCCAGGCCGGGCAATCGAGTCCCTGCAGGGCACCATCAGCGAGCTTATGAGCAAGCTTGTCGAGGCATCATCCGAGGAACGATCGACTGTGGCTGCCGCGTTCGCCGCCCTCGCCGAGGGCGGCACTGAGGCTGCCGAAGACGAGTTCGAACGCGAGTACGAGGGTCAGGATCTCGCCGAGCAGGGGTTGGTTCGAAAGCTTGCCGAAGCTCGAAAGAAAAAGGCCACCGCCCGCAACGTCGCCCTGTTGCGCAACGTCGCCAAGGCTGTGACTTTTTTGTCGGAAGGCCCTGGAACTCGAAGCCAGTAATGCCGAAACGGCCCGCCTGCTCGCGAATGCGCTGGTTATGTTATGGTGATATACAAGGAGCGGGCACCGCGTTGTCGCACCCGACTGCGTAGGAAAGAAGATCGCAAGCAGAGTTGCCGCCGCAACGGCGCCCTGCGGCACTGGCGTCAACGCAGGCACGCGGCCGGGATGCTGCCGGACCGGATCGATATTTTGAACTGCAGGGACTTGAGGCTCCTGCTGCTGCTTTGATAGACGCCTTCGAACACGCCGCCGGTTGCCTCGGGTGCCTGAAAGCCGAACCGCCCGAAACTGCCGACCTTCTGCCGGTAAGTTCCTCTTATCGTCACAGTTCCGTCCGGACCGGGCGCGATGGCCGTCACTTCGACATCTTCAATGGTCCCTAAGCTGGCGTTGCATTGAAGTGAGAAGCCCACGGAACTCTTGATCCGTGTAGCATCGACTTCGTCGGCCTGCGCCGCCGTGACGAGAGCCAATGGGATGATTGCCCATGGCACAAGTGATCGTGAGAGCACGCTTCCCCCCTCCCCAATGCTCGCGCTTTTGCCGAGAAGTTACGCTTCGGTTGCTCAACCGTGAAGTCATTTATCCATCGAGAGTGAACCAGACTGGGCCGCCGCGCTCCGCTATTCGGCGATGGTGCCGGCATCCTTGACCGCCTTTCCTCACGTGGGCACATCGAGGCCGATCTTGGCCAGCCGCTCGGTGACGTCGGGCTAGCCCAAGGTGGCAGCGATCTCGTGGTTGAGCTCGGCGGCGATGTCGGCGGGAATGCCGGGGCGGGGCCCATGATGGCGAGCCAGTTCCGATTCGAAGGCGAAGCCGCTCTCGACGAAGGCTGGCACGTCGGTAAGCGAGCGCTTCGACGACGCGCATGCCGCTGACCGATGGGACGACATAGTCAGGCATCTCCACGTCGATGGCGCTGCCATTACCGTACGGCGCGTCAGGACGCACGAAGGAAGGTGGATGTCGCAAACGGGAGTGTCCCGCATAAGCTCGCCGACTGGGGCGGCAGCGTCGGGTAGCACAATTGCCGAACTGCGCGGGGACGACCATTTTCACGTCGAGATAGACTGCCAACGCGCAGCTTCCGAGGCCGCGCTGACCGCTCCGACCAAGGTGGTTGCACTACTTGAAGCAAACCAAATCTCGGCACAATGCCTGTGGAGAATACCGTCATGTTGAACTACTAGTGCGATCGCTATCCAACCGCACTCGCGGCTGCGCGCCACACTCACAAGTTGAACCCCGACGATCCGAACGTGCTGCGGGTTTTTGCAGCGCTGGATGCAGGGTCGGGTGAAGGCGAGTGGGCGATCGAGCACCCGTATCAGGCTTTGCGACTAAGCCCACGCCAGTCCGGCAGCCATGAGCTCGACCAGTTACTAGCCTATGCGAATTTCATCGTGAAGCGATCTACGGAGGGCGTAGGTTGGGCGTTGCAATCGCTCCGCGACATGCCGTCATTTATGCCAACACCCGTCAACCTGGTGGTGCGCCTCGTCGGCGCAGGAGAGATCGACAAGGCAAGAGCCACCTTCGCGCATGACAGAAGCTGGCGCCGCGTCCTTCAGGATCAGGTTGGATTGCGTGTCGGTGTCGGCTTGATCAGAGGATAGCAGACGGCATCCAATATTTTTTCACATCGCCGCTGGCCTCGAAGACCCTAGTGCGGCCGCCGCGATTCGATGACTATGCAAAGTTCTGCCGCGTCGAGGATCTGAAATGGTGTCACCGGGCATGCGACTGCTGCGAGCCCGACGTCTCGACATGTCAGTTGTTGCGATCACATGCTCAGCGCTTGGCCTAGAGAGTGGGATGCTGTTTGATGCAGTGGTGCGGACGGCGGGACTCGAACCCGCATTCCCTTTCGAGAAGCAGATTTTCGT
>ERZ1292640.964-Hain-H43-02um-R1-964-length-23855-cov-4_pt1 | contig 23855 bp, 25 predicted proteins | sample MGYA00564404_ERZ1292640 | MGnify/ENA primary metagenome ERZ1292640 (study PRJEB36523, sample SAMEA6512636) | groundwater metagenome | collected 2019-01-08 | study: AquaDiva: Metagenomics assemblies of 32 groundwater samples
GGGGCGAAGCCCCGAGGCAATCCTCTCTGAAAAACGCGGAAGTATTGTTATGTGGACCTGGGGAGAATCGAACTCCCGTCTACCGAATGCAAATCGGTCGTTTTACCACTGAACTACAGGCCCATTGTGCAAATAATAGCATCAATTAAGATTAATGTTAAGAATAATAATTCGTGTGTTATAATTGTCGCCAACAGCGGCCCAGGCGCGCCCGGCGAAGAAACAATATTTTTTGGGTTGGCTCACACAAGATGCTCTACAACGATTTCAATGCAATATTTTAAGAGTGTGCGCTGGCAATCCAGAAACGACAGGATATGGAGCCACAGGACCAATAACTCGCAACGCGCTTAAAGGGATATAAGAACTAGCACTAAGCTTGTAATTACAAATCACTTGCGATTAGTGGTTAAATTTACTAGAATTATATCATGCTAGATATAAAATTTATCCGTGATAATATTGATCTGGTCAAAGATGCTGCGCGCAAGAAAAAGATCATTTTAGATGTTGATCGTCTAGTGGTTTTAGACGAAAAACGCAGAGTTACAATTGCCGAAGTGGATGAAATGCGCAGATTACACAATGAACAATCTGATAAAACATCACAAATGCATGGTACAGACAGAAACACTTTTATTACAAAACTTAAAGAAGATAAAGATAAAATTTCTCACAAAGAATTTGAATTAAGAACAATTGAAAACGAATTCAATGAGCTCATATTGCAAGTGCCAAATATTCCTGATCCATCGGTGCCAGAAGGGGATTCGGACTCGGATAATTTAGAAATTCGCGATTGGAATCCTTTGGGAGAAGATTCCCAGCTTCCTACTTTTGAAGCGCTTGGCGGACGAAATTATCTTACATTGATGAAAGAACACGATATGTTGGATATTGAACGCGGCACAAAGGTTGCCGGATTTCGCGGATATTTTTTAAAAAATGATGCCGTTCTCATTTCTTTCGCTTTGTGGAAATTTGCTTTTGATTTTATAGCCAACAAGGGATTTGTTCCATTTTTGGCTCCAACACTAGTGCGAGAAGAAAATTTAATAGGAACTGGACATTTTCCAAAAAGCCGTGATGATGTTTATAAAATAGAAAATGATGATTTGTATCTTTCCGGTACCGCGGAAATTCCTATGACTGGATATTACCGAGATGAAATTTTAACAGAAAAAGATCTCCCAAAAACATTTGTAGCATTTTCTCCTTGCTATCGCAAAGAGGCCGGAAGTTATGGCAAAGATACAAAAGGAGTTTTACGAGTTCATGAATTTTATAAAGTAGAACAATTTGTGCTTTGTAAAAATGATCACCAAGAATCAGTGCGTTGGCACGAAGAACTGACCAAAAATTCAGAAGAATTATTACAAGCGCTGGAGATCCCTTATCGGGTGGTTATAAATTGTACAGGAGATATTGGCCAAGCGCACGTAAAAACATATGATATTGAATCTTGGTTTCCGTCAGAACACAAATACCGAGAGACTCATTCTTCGTCATATTATCATGATTTTCAAACAAGACGCGCAAATATCAAATATCGCGATAGCGAAGGAAAAATTCGTTTTGTTCATTCTTTAAATAATACTGCAATTGCCACTCCTCGTATTTTACAAATATTTTTAGAAAATCATCAACAGCCAAATGGCTCCATTAAAATACCAAAAGCACTCCAAAAATATTTTGGCAAAGAAATTATTTCAAAATAAAAATACTCTAAATGAATGTATCTGAAAGATACAAAATCAGGCGCAAAAAACTGCTATGGCATCGCGCCATATTAATATTTGCGCTGTTTTTATTTTTATGGCTGATTTTTTGGGGGTCTTTTTGGATATCATTTTTTAGAATCAAATCAGTAGAGATTGACGGTACACTAGAGCTGAAAAAAACAAATATACTGGTTCTAGAATATTTAAACGGCTTAAATAAATTTTTTATCCCAAAGAACAATTTTTTTATTGTTGATACAAACGAGATTGAACAACTAATAAAAACACAAAATCTCGGCGTAGCTGTAACTAAGAAACACTTTCCACATACAATCAAAATTTCATTTCCAGAACGTGAAGCTCATTTTATTATCTGCGCGCTCAATGATATTTGCTACTATGTAAACGAAGCCGGACTCGTTTATAGCGAATCTCCGCAATTTAGTGATTATCCGCTTCCTCTTATAGTAATTAAGCAGAATTCAGTTCTACAGAAAGATAGCGCGCTTATATCATTAGGAGACTATTTTACAAACAAAAACAATGTGCAATATTTAAATACACTAATGCTGGGATTATCGAAACTTGATATAGAAACTAAAATTATTGAAATCACAAATCAAAATCAATCGCGCGCACCATTTAATTTTAATGAAATTAAAATTTTTACGCCCAAAGAATGGTACATTTATTTAGATTTACAAATATCTGCTGAAGTAGCAATAAACAACATTAAATTGCTTTTTGAACAAAAAATCAAAAACGATAAAGATAAACTTCAATATATAGACATGCGCTTTGAAAATAAAGCATTTTATATGTTATACTAACAATATGGCACAGGAAGGTATACAAGAACAAATAAAGCTTTTGGAGGCACAGTTGGAAGCTAAAAAACGCGAACTTGAATCAATTGGAGAACATAAAGAAAATCATGAAGTGATTCGCGAAGTTATAAAAGATATCGCTCAAAATCCGATTGTCCCGCTTGTATCTCCAGCACAAACCGCAATCACAGACGACCAAAAAAAACTCGTCGAATTAAAAGAAAAAGAACACGAACATATTGTGCGAGAACTTTTGAATCTCGCAATTTCGAAAGATCCGTTTTCGGCGATAAAAATAGCTCGCGCCTTAAAAAATCCACACATTGAAGACGAATTTCATGATAAATTGGCGACTTATTTTGACAAGCTTATTGAATCGCGCAAAATAATCACATAAATTGCAATATGCAAACTGCGATAATTAATATTTTCATTTTTGTAGCTATAGCGGTGTGTGCGTGGATTATTTTGTTTGTATTATATCTCAAAAAGAAGCGTGAGCGCGATATCGGCGCAGGGCTTAATCTCGCGCTTTTTATAGTGAGCCTTCAGGAAACAAAAACAGGTCAAGGAAATCCGGAAGAACAAGTAAAAAGTTTTATTTTTCAAATGGAACAATTTTTAAGTGGCCTAGCAACACTAAAGAGATCACAATCTTCTTCACAATTGTGGAAACATCCCGCGTTTGCACTGGAAATTGCCGCACACAATGTTGGATCTAACATTTATTTTTATGTGGCGTTTCCTCGAGCATACGCGGATGTGTTACGAAGCCAATTGCATGGAACTTTTCCTGACGCGCGCATTGATTCTGTGCCAAATGATTATAATATATTTAATCCGGAAGGCGCGACAGCTATCGCTGTGCTTTCTAGGACAGCTTCCTCGCTTTTACCTATAAAAACTTATAAAACATTGGGATCAGATCCTGTAGAAATAATTACATCTGCTTTTTCAAAACTTCACGAATTTGGTCAAGGCGCCGCTATTCAATTGTTGATACGAATACCATCTTCTAACCCACAAAAACGTTTTAGGAACGCAATATTTGGGTTAAAAGAAGGGAAGTCGCGAAAAGATATTTTTGGAGAAAAATCTTTTTTTGAAGAAATTAGCGATTTATTATTACCAAAAAAACATGATGAAAATAAACCAAAGATCAGCGACGATTCCGCAATAAAAATGCTTGAAGAAAAAAGTTCAAAACTAAATTTAGAATGTAATATTCGTATTGTATCCTCCGCGAAAACAGTTACGGAGGCAGACCAAATTATAAAAGAATTAAAGGCGTCGTTTCTTCAATTTCAAAATCCTGACGGCAACGGATTTAAAATTAAAGAATTATCGGGAAGGCAATTTTTCAACGCGATAGAACAATTTTCTTTTCGTTTGTTTGACGAAAAAAATATTATTTTATTAAACACGGAAGAAATTGCCAGCATTTATCATTTTCCTTATTCCCGCAAATCGGCGCCAAGAGTTCAAATGCTCAAATACAAAGAAGCACCGCCACCCGCTAATTTACCGAAAGAAGGAATTATAATTGGAAGAAGCTCGTTTAGAGGCGAAGAACTTCCAGTGCGCGTATTGAAAGATGATTTTCGCAGACACTTTTATATTGTTGGTCAGACAGGTGTTGGTAAATCAGTACTTCTTGAAAATATGGCAATACAAAATATTAGAAATGGAGACGGTGTGTGTATTTTAGATCCACACGGAGAACTTATTGAAAAAATATTGCCACTTATACCAAAAGAACGCGTAGAAGATGTTATTTATTTTAATCCAGGGGATACTGCATATCCAATGGGACTCAATATGTTGGAATATGATCCAAAATATCCAGAATATAAAAGTTTAGTTATTAATGAGCTTTTGGAAATCTTCAATAAATTATTTAATATGTCAATTGCCGGAGGACCTATGTTTGAACAATATTTTAGAAATTCCGCGGCTCTTGTAATGGAAGACCCGGAATCTGGCAATACTGTTTTGGATATTCAACGCGTTTTTGCAGACAAGGAATTTCGTGATTACAAACTCTCAAAATGTAAAAACCCGGTAATTACAACGTTTTGGAGACAGATTGCCGAAAAAACAACCGGCGAGCAATCATTAGCGAATATGTCCACATATGTCATAAGCAAATTTGATGTATTTTTGTCAAACGATATTATGCGTCCGATAATAATGCAAGAAAAATCAGCATTTAATGTTCGAGATATTATGGACAACAAAAAAATACTTTTAATAGATATGGCAAAAGGCAAATTAGGCGAAACAAATTCATATCTCATTGGTCTTATTATTGTAGGCAAAATTCTTATTTCGGCGCTTTCGCGCACAGATATAAAGGATGAAAATTTGCGCAATGATTTTTATTTATATATTGATGAGTTCCAAAATGTTACGACCAAATCAAACTCATCCATATTATCAGAAGCGCGCAAGTATCGTTTGATTTTAACTATCGCACATCAATTTTTGGGACAAATTACTGATGAAGAAATCAAAAAATCAATTTTTGGGAATGTTGGCAATATTTTATCGTTTCGTGTAGGAAGCGAGGATGCGGAATTTTTAGAAAAACAATTTGCGCCTGTATTTGCCGCTCAAGACCTTACAAATTTAGACAATGCACACGCCTGTTTTAAACCATTGATCAACGGGCTAACTACACAACCATTTAATATTAAAACATATTTTCGTGAAAAAGGTGATCCAACATTGGTGGATTCAATAAAACAGCTGTCTCGACTAAAATATGGAAAGCCAAGAGAAGAAATTGAAGCAGCAATTATGTCTCGATACGAAGGGATATGATTATCACGAAATTGGATTATAAACTTTCCTTTTTGATAGGAACATTAATTGGAGTTCTACTGCTTCCGATACTTTTTATTTTGGATATTTCGTTTCCATATCGCGTAGCAATTGTATTTTTTGCTCCTTTTTTCGCAATACCTTTAGGGTTGCTATTTGGTAACTTTTTACAATCATATTTTGGAATAGGAGCAAGATTTAGTAAATATGCGGCGTCTGGAATTTTAAGCTTCGCTATTGATTTTGCTACACTAAATATTTTAAGTTATTATACTGGTATTACAGCTGGGTTGACAATTGGATGGATCAATTTGCCTGGGTTTTTATTGGCGCTAACCAATGCGTATTTATGGAACAAACTTTGGGTATTTTACAAAAATGATGGATCCGGAATTTTTACCCATTTGCCAAGGTTTCTTTTTGTTGTATTTGTAGGCTTAATAATCAACAGCTCAATTGTTATTTTTATGAGTACTAATATAGCGCCACCGCACCAAGCATTTACAGAACAACGTTGGTTAAATGTAGCAAAGATCATAGCCAGCGCCGTCGCGGTAATGTGGAATTTTTTTGGATATAAATTTATAGCTTTTAAAAATTAATGGAAACTCAAACAGAAAAATCTAAAAGCATTGTTTTTGCAAGAAAATATCGCCCGCAAACATTCAAAGATGTTATCGGACAAGATCATATTGTTCAAATACTTCAAAATGCGGTATTAAAAAAACGTGTATCTCACGCGTATTTATTTTCTGGGCCCCGCGGCACAGGGAAAACTACAGTAGCTCGTATTTTGGCGCGAGAGCTTGGGTGCGAACAGGAAGATATAGTAGAAATAGACGCCGCTTCATCGCGAGGGATTGATGATGCAAGGGCTTTGAGAGACGCTGTGCAATTTTTGCCAATGAATTCTCCTAAAAAAGTGTACATAATTGATGAAGTGCACATGCTCACAAAAGAAGCGTTTAATGCGTTATTAAAAACGCTTGAGGAGCCTCCGGAACACGTTGTTTTTATTCTTGCGACAACAGAATTAAACAAAGTCATTGATACAATAGTATCGCGCACGCAACAATTTAGTTTTCACAAAATATCAATTCCTGATATTGTAAACGAATTAAAACGGATAGCAAAAGCTGAAAAAATTGAAATAGAAGATGATGCGCTAAAATTGATTGCGTTTTTGGCAGATGGGTCCCTAAGAGACGCGGAAAATATGCTTTTGCAAATTCAAAGTATCGGCAAAGAAATTATTAACGAAGAAGATGTGCGATTGATGCTGGGCGCGCCACCGGAAAAATCCACGGATATAATTATGCGCCTTGCTATAATAGGGGAGACGGCAAAAATGCTCGGAGAATTTGACACTGTGTTAAAACAGGGTATTGACCCGCAGATGTTGGCAAAATTATTGCTTCGCAATTTTAGAGCGCTTTATTTTTTAGCGCTTGACCCATTTACAGAAAAAATGCTTTTACAAGAATTCTCGCAAGAAGAAATAAGCGCGCTTCGCGCGCTAATAGATGCTTTTTCTAAAGAAGATGACAAATCACCAGCAAACAAGCTAGAATGCGCCGTAGGGTACCTATTAAACGCGATTCGTATGCCACAAGACGATTTTTTGCCTCAATTACCGTTGGAGCTGGCTCTTATTAAGATCGCGACAGAAAATTGATTTAAATATAATTTTTGTGCTACAAATACTTTTATGACGAAAACAAAGCGCCTAAAAATTTTTTTTCTCGATATTTTGACCGATGATAAAGAAACCAAAAAACGCCTACAAGAAGAAATATACAACGGAGAAACCTACGCGAAGCATATGCAAAATATGTTTGGCACTAAAAATGCCAAATTTATATCTGTTGATGCGGCGCATGATAAACTTCCTGCTAATCCGTCAAATTTTGATGCGATAGTAATAGGTGGTTCCACTCATGATCCGGTAGATGGAAATGAAAGCAAATGGTTTGCCAAAATATACAGATTCATTAATAAGGCAATTAAAAATGATGTTCCGATTTTAGGTATTTGCGGTGGACTGCAATTTACTGTGCGAGCGCTAGGAGGAAGTGTAGTTTATAATCCAAACGGCAGAGAATTTGGGACAGTAAAAATCTCGCTTACAAAAAACGGATCAAGAGACTTATTATTTAATGGAGTGCCAATAACTACAAGCGCGCAAGTAAGTCACAAATGTATGGCAAAAAATCTCAAATTAAACTGGAACCTTCTTGCGTCATCAAAGATGTGCGGTATTCAAGCAATCGCGATTGGAGATAAAATACGACTTTTGCAATTTCATCCGGAAATGACCGCATCTCAAGTGAAAATTATGGCAATTTCTCGTAAAAATGTGCTTCTTAAAGAAGGATTTGTAAAAAATGCAAAAGGTTTCAATGCGCTTATCAAATCAATTTCTAGCACTAATAAAACGGGAAAACAAATTCTTAAGAATTTTATTAAATATTTTGTCTTGCCGCATCACCATTCCAAATCATAACAAAAGCTGATAAATCACCAATTTTTATAAATGACATGGTAAATTTTCATTTTTTATGCTATTTTATGATAGTTAGTATTTATTTGAAAAGTGTATTTAAAAATTTTCTTTCTATGTCTGGGGAGTCGTCTAACTCGCCCCGCCATAGGCGGGGTAAATAGGACACATAATTTTTATGGTTAGTTTATATATTTTAAGGAATAACAAAAACCGTTATTATATTGGAATCACTCAGCTTGATCCAATAATTAGGTTAAAACGACATAATAATGGACATGTCTATTCAACAAAATTTGGCAGACCATGGAAATTAATTCATGTTGAAAAATATGAAAATATGATAGAAGCTAGAAAACGAGAGAAACAAATAAAAAGCTGGAAAGGAGGAAATGCTTTTAAAAATTTTCCATCCAAATCTGGGGAGTCGTCTAATGGTAGGACATTGCCCTTTGGAGGCAAGTATCCTGGTTCGAGTCCAGGCTCCCCAGATTTGGATGGAAAATAAAATACTATTTAAATCTATTTTAGAAAAAAATTGAAAAAAATAACTAACAAAGAATCAGGAAATTCAGGGGAGCAAGAAATTGTGAATCTTGTTCCGTGCCCAAATTGTTCAAAGAGGTTAATGAAGCTACCACCAAACTATCCTTTATATGATGTTCAATGCACAGGATGCTCTTTCCGTGCGCAAGTAAAAACAAACCAGAGCAGGCCAAAAACTGTAATTTTTGGAGCTGGATGGCAAATAATGAATAAGGTTTTAAAATCTGGCTATATGACTCCTCCGCTTTTTCTAAATTTTAAATGGGTCGAGAAGGGTACTCAGAAACAGGAGGTTAGATTTTACCCATTCGTTCCCAAAAAGAATCTTTCCAACTATCGTCTTTCTGAAACTGCGAGACGCGCTAATTATGAAATGTTTACTTATATAGGAATGGATAAGCTTCCTTATTTTTTAGTATTTAAAAAATGAATAAGATTCAAAACGATATATTAAATTACCGAGAAATGTGTGACGCTGAAAATATTCAAACACTACAGCGCGGTATGAATTTTCGAATGAACCCATCTTATTCTGTTATTTTGATGTCTCAAAGATCCAATGCGCCTTATCAGGACAAAATTCATGATGATGGTGTAACACTTGAATACGAGGGCCATGACACTTCAAAGAAATCTTACGACCATGATCCAAAAGGAGAAGATCAGCCAGATAAACTACCAAGCGGCAAGCTAACTCAAAATGGCTACTTTATAAAAGCAGCACAAGATTATAAAAACAAATACAACGCTCCCGAATTAGTAAAAGTTTATGAAAAAATTTTTCCTGGAATCTGGTCATTAAAAGGATTTTTTGATCTTGTTGACTATAAAATAGTTAACGATGGAAAGCGTAACGTTTTTCGATATATTTTAAGATTGTCGAACAGAGAGTGCGGTGATAATTCTGTTGCCATAAAACTAGAACACACACGCCTTATACCTTCGGAAGTAAAGAGAGATGTTTGGAAACGGGATCTTGGCAAATGTGTAATATGCGGGAACACTAAAAACCTTCACTTTGATCACGATTTACCATTTTCCAGAGGTGGTACAAGTTTGTCTGCCAAAAACGTGCGCTTATTGTGTATGAAGCACAACTTACAAAAATCAGACAAAATTGAGTAATACTGACTCACTATAACTTCCCTAATTCGCGCGAATGGATGAATAAAGTACTCTATGTTATGTTGATACAATGAAAGAATTAGAACAAGTATTCAAGGCGCTTGCCAATAGAAGACGACTTGCGATCGTAAAATATTTAAAGAAAGCACACAGCGCATCGGTCGGTAATATTGCTGAAGAAATTAAATTATCATTTAAGGCAACATCAAAACATCTTTCTATTTTATTTAATGCAAATATTTTGGAAAAGAAACAAATAAATTTGTCGGTATTCTATAGCATCACCGATATTCCCTCATCAATTATAAAAAAGTTGCTTGAAGTTTTGTAATATTATAATATTTTTCTCTATCTCTAATTCGCGCGAATAGGAGAATGATAAGAATAGGAAAACAGTAAACAAGAATTTATTTCAGCACACCCCATATTTTAGGATCTTCGCTGCCGTCAAATTTAAAGACAGCAATTCCGCGGACACCTAGTTTGCGCGCAAGTGAGACTTTATCTGCGATTGCAGGCGCATCGCTCCATGAGAGATAGTTGAATGGCTGTGTTGTGCTTGCTTGCGAGTTTGCATTTTCCGCAATTGAAGAAGACGCTGTAATTGATTGTTGTGTTTGAGTCAGTTCATAATCAGAAAGCGTGGTCGTTGCAAGTTTATTTGGGTCGTACATAAACCCAATTTCATTTGCACTATTTCTAGTTGGTGTAATACCAAGTTTTTCAGCAATATCCAAAGCATAACCCGAATTAAAAGGCCAAAGAACCTTGTATTGATATCCATTGTCGGTAATTGGAGTTACTTCATATTCATATCCATAAGTAGGCACGCCGATTATTATTTTATTTCTCGCGATACTTTGCGCGGCAAGCGTTACTAAATTTTCCACCCATTCTGGATCAGCTGTCGGCGCATATGGAACTTTGCGAATTTTATTTAATTGCACATCTATCACACCTTGGTCATAAGCCATTATTTCAATTCTATCGCAATATTTATTCATCTCTACATAATCGTTCGCGTAATCTTTGGCGTCTGGCGGAATTACAGCGCCGGGACTATAGCGATTTTCAAGAGGCATGCGTGCTTCAATCGTACAATAAACCCATTTATTACCAATACGCTGGTAAAGACCCTTTAGAAATGTGGAAAAGTATGTTATCGTCTCGTGTCGCTTTGCTTCAAAATCTATATCAATACCGTCAAACTCATTTTTTTTGACTAAATTTGCTATCTCATCTTCAAGTGCTATGCGTGTTTTGGTATTGCTCAATATTTTGTGTATTGAATCACCATTGCCCCACATCACAGTTGGGATTACTCTCACTTTATTCTTTTTGGCCTCCGCGATAAAGCTAACCCATGGCTCTTCTGTGATTTTTAAAGTATCAAAAAGAGTACCATCACTTTTTACACTGTATGCGAATGGCATTACACTTTTAAGCTGTGAAAGATGCGGCAAAACATCTTGTGTTCCAGTAGCTGAGCGCCAGTACGGAATCCAACCGGAAAATTCAAAAGAACCAACTGCGCGAGGAGTAAGTTTTTTTGGATTTATAGTCGCCGGATTGTCATAAGCGGCGCGTGCAGACAAAAGCGCAGATTTTGTCTTTTGGCCTGCAATGCCGTAGCCAGATGAACCTGCACAGATGACATTGTGGTCGCATTGGAATTTTTTTACAGCGGTGTCCGTAAGAGGTCCAAAATAACCGGTTGTTTTTCCTGAAGCAAGATATTTTAAAGCAATAAGCTCGTTTTGTAACGCACGAACATCACTACCAGAAAATCCAAGCGACAGTGAACGCACAACAGCTTGTGTATTCAAAGGCGTCAGAAAGAGAAATAAAAAAAACATGGAAAAAATGACCACAATAGTATGCCTCATATATACATTGTATCAGAATTTAGTATTTAAAGAAAATTAAAATATGTGTTATAATTAACCTATGCTTGAAATATTGACGACAAAGCCTGTTTTAATAGGACTTCATCTTGGATTTGCCATTTTGGGTATTGATGCTTTTTTGTGGCTCATTGGTGAGATAGTAAGTAACACTGGATCTTCTTCACGCCGACTTTCTATTGGAATAATCGGGCTTTTTAGCTATATTCTTACATGGATAATCGGTGGTTATTATTACGTTAAATTTTATGGTCCGCTAGTCAAACCGATCATAAAAGCCGGTTCTGCGCCATGGGCTCATGCAATTGCAATGGAAGCAAAAGAACATATTTTTCTTTTTGCTATTCCAATTGCCATTACTATATGTTTACTTGCTAGACTTAACGCAGACGAATTGGAATCATTGGGTCTCAAAAAAAGATTTATACATCTTACTGCTATTTCTGCCGGACTTGGATTGAGTATTGGAGTTATGGGTTTTATTATTTCCGCCGCCGCTAGATGGGGTGTTATTTAATATATTATGAATAAATTAAAATCAATTTACTCATCAGCATACTCATCAGTCGTTACTATTTTAGCAGTAACCGTTGTTACAATAAGCGCGGAACTTTCCGTGTCGTTTAAAAATTGGCTTGCTGGATTTACCGGACACCATTGGGTAACAAAAAGTTATTTATCTTTTATTGTGTTCGTGTTATTTTATATAATATTTTCTGCAACTAAAAAATCTCCGTCAAATCGCGAAACACAAAAAGCTCTTTTGGTCCTACAAGTCTTTGCTATACTTGGCTTTGTGACGATTCTTGGCTTTTATTTCTACGAATTTTTCGCGCAGTAATAATTATTATTTGTTTTTATGAAAACACATTCTAAGTCCGTGTTTTATAATTTATTCAGAAATCTTGTAAAATTTTTCACTATTATTTCCGCTTTTTATGTTGGTACAGTAGTTGGCAAGGATTTCCTGCATTATAAGGTTAATAATACTGGGATTTGATTCGTTTATTGATAAGTATATAATAAAATATATGGTTATAAAACACAGCATAATTAAACGTAAACGGACGATAAAAAAAACCGTAAAAGGCAGAAAGAATAAATATGATAGGACAAAAAAAGTAGTAAAAATTTCCAGAAAAAAATCTGCGAAAACCACTATAAAACTTAAAAAAAACAAAAAAAACCCAATTATCTCACCAAGAGCAGAAAACACATGGGAAACATGGCAAACCTTTAACCCTACCGCTATACTTATAGAAAAAAAAATTCATTTTCTTTATCGAGCAATAGGAGAAGATTGTCTCTCTCGCGTAGGATATGCCGCTTCTGATAATGGCTCTGATATTTACGATAGGCTTCCATATCCGGTATATGAACATTTATCACAACAACAATCTTTTCCGCCAAAGGCGGATCAACCTTTGTCTAATAATATTTTTTCGTATCTTTCTGGAGGTAGTTGGGGAGGAGCTGAAGACCCACGCATTGTTCGAGTAGATGAAGAAAATGTTTTATATATGACATATACTATATGCAATGGGGATCTAAGGGTAGTATTAACTTCAATAAAAGTAGAAGATTTTTTAAATAAAAAATGGAAATGGAAATCTCCTGTTATAATTTCGCCACCCGGAGAACTGCATAAAAACTGGGTGATTTTTCCAAATAAAATAAATGGCAAATATGCAATTCTTCTTAGTGTGGTTCCTGAAGTAGAAGTTGCTTATTTTGATAATTTAGATTTTGATGGAACCACTTTTATTAATAGTATGCGAGGTTTCGGGCCTTTAAAAAACAATTTTAGTAAAAATTGCTGGGACAAATGGATACGCGGTGTTGGACCAGTGCCGATTAAAACTAAATATGGTTGGCTTATATTTTATCACGCAATAGACAACGATTGGAGTAAATATAAAGTCGGTGCGATGCTTCTTGATTTGGAAAACCCAACAAAAATATTATATCGTTCTAAAAAACCGGTACTTGAACCGGATCAGCTCTATGAAAACAACGGTTTTAAAGGAGGAGTAGTGTATGCTTCCGGCGCTGTAGTCAAAAATGGAAATCTTTTAGTTTATTATGGCAGTGCTGATAATTATATTTGTGTGGCTAGCGCGAATTTAGATAAATTTTTGGAAGAGTTGAAAAAAGGACAACAGCCAAAACTAAAAAGCAAAATGACAAGAAAAAAATAAAACGCGAATATGTTATATGAATAAATTAGAAAATTATGTAGAACATCCAAACAAGGCGGTAGAAACCGATGAGAGATTCAAACATGTTATGGCAATCACCCTCAATCCGCGCTCAAGATATAAAGATGGCATTATTCGGTGTATTACAAGTCGCGAAGGAAATTTACAAATAAAAGGATACATGGATAGAAGCAAACTATATAGAATCAAAGAAAAATCACTAGAAAAATTTGAGATTACAAATCCACTTATTATTAAAAATGAATCAGAAATTATTGGTACATTAACAAAAAATAATGGAGATTGTATAGGTCTTGAAGATCCTGATATTTGGATTGACAAAAAGACAGATTTAATGCATATATATTTTACAATACCTATTAAATTTGTAGATAAAGAAAAAAGGACAAAAATACACCTTGGACACGCTGTTGGGAAAAGCTTAGATTCACTTATAATGACGGAGCCAATTCTTTTGGCAAATGACAAATTTAGTGCACAAGAAGTTTCTATTGCTCCTTTAAACAAACAGGGGATCAGATATAATCTTATTGAATCTAGAGATCATCGATCAGATTGGACATATTCAACTGTCCAAGTTGCTATTGCTGAAGATATGGGAAAGCCTTGGAAGTATGGCAAAGTGGCATTTCATCCAGCTGATCATAATATTTCTTGGATTGCTGGACACGCTTCGCCGGGGCCGCTTTTACCAAATACATTTATTGATGTTGGCAAAAGCAAGCTCCTCGGCATATTAAATGGGCGCGAAGCAAACAAAAACATTGGCGGACAAGTTAAGTACGGTATGTTTTCTGTTGGTCTCTTTGTCTACGATTACGAAAATGGAAAAATTGACTGGGTTTCGCCGGAACCGTTCATACAAGACAGCCAAGCGAAAACAATAACGTTTGCAAGCCAGTTTGTTGAAACCAAAAAGGGTTCTGGTATTCTTTATGCCCATGTGAACGATTCTTTTGTACGAGCATATACGCTAAATGCGGACGCAATAAAATCATTATTACCTTAAATTCATATAAAATATTCGTCTAGAAATCATGTTGGTTGAACGCTCAAAACAAAATCCAATACTAAAACCCAATATAAATCAATCGTGGGAAGCGGACGCGGTTTTTAATGGTTGTCCGATTAAAAAAGGCAATATTACCTATCTTATATATAGAGCTGTATCATTGCCTCATTATCATTCTATTGCAAATACCAAATTGAAAGTATCAGATATCGGGATTGCTCAAAGCATAGATGGCCTCAATTTTTCTAGTAGAAAAAAATTTATTGTGCCGGACCAGTTGTGGGATAGGTTTGGTTGTGAAGACCCGCGAATAACAAAATTAAACAATAAGTATTATATTTTTTATACAGCACTCTCTGAATATCCATTTAGAGCAGAAGGAATTCGTGTTGCTGTAGCGATAAGCAAAGACTTAAAAACAATTCAGGAAAAACATCTAGTTACCAATTTCAATGCGAAAGCAATGACTATGTTCCCAGAAAAAATAAATGGTAAAATATGGACTGCTCTTACAGTAAATACTGACAGACCACCTTCTAAAATTTGTCTTGCTAATTTTGATACGGAAAAAGAAATGTGGTCTGAAAAATATTGGCAAAAATGGCACCAAAACTTTGACAAATATGCTTTGCCAATCCAAAAAACCCCTCATGAACAAATAGAAATAGGCGCTCCTCCTATTAAAACAAAAAACGGATGGCTTATAATTTATTCTTGTATTCGATATTATGGCACACCAAAACCGCTCTTTGGCATTGAAGCGGTATTATTGGATCTAAAAAATCCTTCAAAAATTATTTCTAAAACAACCGCTCCTATTATGGCGCCGGAAGAATATTATGAAAAAATTGGCTATTCTCCAAATGTGATATTTCCATCAGGCGCTATAATAAAAAATGGAATTATTAATCTATATTATGGAGCTACGGATACTACTTGCTGTCTTGCAACCATGCCATTACAAAATGTTTTAAAAAAGCTTGCTTACTCAACAGAACCAACAAAATTTTTATGGTCTAAAGAAAAACAAATTGTCGCGCCAATTAAAGAACATTCATGGGAATCAAAAGCAACGTTTAATCCCGCGGCTATTTATATAGGAGGCAAAGTGCATATTTTATATCGCGCAATGTCTGAAGACAATACATCGGTTTTGGGATACGCAACAAGCAAAAACGGAACTAATATTGATTATCGATCAAACGAACCAGCGTATGTGCCAAGAGAACAATTTGAATTAAAAATAAATCCAGGTGGAAATTCGGGCTGTGAAGACCCGCGTCTTACAAAAATAGGAAATAAGCTTTATATGTGCTACACAGCTTATGATAGCCAAAATTCGCCCAGAGTTGCAATAACATCTATTTTAGAAAAAGATTTCTTACAACAAAAATGGAATTGGGCCAAGCCAGTACTCATTTCTCCACCACATGTGGATGACAAAGACGCCTGCGTATTTCCTGAAAAAATAAAAGGAAAATATGTAATTATACATAGAAGCGGGGAAGATATTGATATTTCGTTTAATAATAGTTTGAATTTTGATGGAAACACATGGTTGGAAGAATATCGCTGGATTTTACCGCGAAGAGGAATGTGGGATTCACGAAAAGTCGGTATAGCTTCCACGCCGATTAAAACAAAAGTTGGTTGGTTTATTTTATATCATGGAATTTCAGAGGACGACGGAGTTTATCGAATCGGCGCGGTATTAGCAGATTTGCGTGATCCAACTAAAATTATTGCGAGAACAGATGAACCAATTTTTGAACCACGAACTCCATTTGAACAAATAGGGCAAATTTCGAATGTAGTTTTTCCTTGCGGCGCAGTAGTAATAAGTGGCACATTATTTATGTACTATGGAGGAGCCGATACTGTAGTAGGAGTGGCTACGATATCATTCAATAAATTGCTTAAGATGCTCGAAGAGTAATGAAAAAAAACACTAAAAAACAGCCTAAAATAGTAATAGGAATAATTTTTGTTACTTCCAAAGCAAACGGCTTTGTCACTGCTGATGGATTTTCAGAAGATATTGAAATTACTCCCAAAAATTTAGGCACAGCGCTTCATAAAGATGAGGTTCAAGTGAAAATTATCGGAAAATTTTCATCTGGACTAACACATGGAAAAGTAATAAAAATCCTCAAACGAGCAAAAGATATTTTTGTTGGTAGTATTGAAGAACATAATGGTGAGTATTTTTGTATTCCGGATGATATTAAATGTTATGTAGATATTACTATAGATAAAGACAATCTTGGACTTGCCAAAGCTGGCGACAAAGCTCAAATAAAAATGATTTTGTGGAACGATCCATCTAAAAATCCAGTTGGGATTGTTCTTAAGGTTATAGGTAAAAAAGGAGATAATGCTGTTGAAATGCAATCAATTGCTCTAGAGAAAGGATTTGACACAGATTTTCCAGAAAATATTATTATTGAAGCGAATCAAATAAAAAAACGCGAATGTATTATTTCAAAAGAAGAAATTGCAAAGCGCTATGATATGCGCGAGACGCTCACTTTTACGATTGATCCAATAGACGCAAAAGATTTTGATGATGCAATATCATTTAAAAAACTTGGAAATGGCAATTTTGAAATAGGTGTGCATATTGCTGATGTCTCGCACTATGTACACCTAAATACCGTGCTCGACATAGAAGCAGAAAGGAGGCAATTTAGCGTATATTTAGCAGATCGCACTATTCCGATGCTACCTAATATACTTTCAGACGATCTTTGTAGTCTCAATCCACACGAAGATAAGCTCGCGTTTTCTGCCATATTTGAAATAAATGCTTATGGAAAAGTGTACAGTCGAATATTTAAAAAAACGATTATCAATTCAAATCATCGATTTTCATACGAAGACGCGGAATCAACAATCAAAGACGCCAACGCGCAATTTCATTTTGAACTTGCCTTATTAAATGAAATTGCCAAAAAATTGCGTGCTAAAAATTTTGCTTTAGGCGCAATAGATTTTGAGACAAACGAAGTAAAAGTAGAGGTGGACGCGAATGGCAAACCAACAAAAATTTATTACAAAGAGCGCCTTGATTCGCATAAACTAGTTGAGGCATTTATGCTGTTAGCAAATTGTGAGGTAGCAGAATTTGTTTTTAAAGGTCATAAAAAACAAAACATTCGAGATGCGCTTATTTATCGTATTCATGAAATGCCTGACCGTGAAAAAATTCATCAACTTGGAATATTTCTTAAGGCGCTCGGATATCGCTTGGCAATAAGCAAGTCAGGTCGTGTTAGTTCAAAAGATATCAACGCACTCATACAACAAGTATCTGGAAAAACCGAAGAATCACTTATTAAAACCGCGGCGATGAGAAGTATGGCTAAAGCGGCATATTCCACCAAAAACATTGGACACTTTGGTCTAGGCTTTCAATTTTATACGCATTTTACATCTCCTATTCGTCGATATCCAGATCTTGTAATACACCGAATTCTTGCTTCGCATCTTTCAGGCATTAAATTAAAAGACAGCGAGACGGCAAATTATACGCGCATAGCTCAAAGGGCAAGTGACAGAGAAATTGCCGCCGCTGAAGCAGAACGCGAATCAATTAAGTTAAAACAAGTCGAATATATGCAAAATTTTGTAGGAAATATATTTGATGGTATTATTTCAGGAGTAACAGAGTGGGGACTTTATATTGGTGAAATAAATACTGGAGCAGAAGGGATGGTAAAATTTCGAGATCTTAAAGATGATTACTATACATTAGATGAAAAAAATTATCGCATTGTCGGCAAAAAAACTAAAAAAACATACGCGCTGGGAGATAAAGTAAAATTTAAAATTATAGGAGCTAGCATTGAAAGAAAGGCCTTAGATTATCAACTGGTTTAGGTGTGTATATATAGTTGCATATTTAATACAAATAGTGGTACACTAAAAATAACAAAAAAGTGGTCGAAATTTTTGCAGATATAATTATCTATAATACAAAATATTATGACAGGAACAGTTAAAACTAAAACCGAGAGGGGATTTGGATTTATTGCTCGCGAAGGCGAGGTAAAAGATCTATTTTTTCACTCAAAAGACTTGAGTGGTATCACATTTGATGAGCTTCAAGTTGGAGATGTTGTGTCGTTTGATGTCGTGGAAGGAGACAAGGGGCCTAGCGCCAAGAATGTCACAAAAGTTTAATCAACGATACTTTCAAATAAAAAACATCCTACACAGATCGTAAGATGTTTTTTATTGTCGTTGCAATGCCGTTGCTTTTTATATATACTTAAATTATAAATGATACGATTAATTATTGTTCTTGTATTAATTTTAATTTTTTGTTTCATCGTTTATTTTTATTTGCAAAAAAGTATAATTTTACAAGAAAGTAAAAATTTAATTAAAGAGCAACCAATAATTGGCCCGACAGTTGTAATCAAATCTATTCGTATTCCAGTACTTTTAGCAAAAACAGATGAGGAAATACAAAAGGGTCTTTCTGGCATGATTTCACTTGAAAAAAACAAGGGCATGCTTTTTATTTTTTCACAATCATATGTATATCGTTTTTGGATGAAAGATATGATGTTTCCAATAGATATAATTTGGATAAATAATAACAAAGTAGTTGATATAGAAAACAACGTACTTAATAATTTTGATATTTCAAAACCGCATTTTTATACGCCTAGAACTCCTGTCAATTTTGTTCTCGAAGTTAATGCTAGATTTGCTTCAGAAAATAAAATCAAAATTGGAGATACAATATCATTTATAGAGATTTAGATATTATGAAAATTGTTTTTGTTCGCAATCACGAAAAACAAAAATGGAACGAATTTGTATGTAAACATTATCCGCCTGTCGGAGGCTTTATGCAATCTTGGGAATGGGGAATTTTTCAAGAAAAATTGGGACATAAAGTAGAAAGATATTTTATTTTTGATAATCACAGCATTATAGGGGCATTTACATTAATTTATTATTCGTTGACACTTGGATTGCAATACGGATATATGCCTCGCGGCCCCATAATAATTAATTGTAACAAAAACAAATGTATTGAAATATATTCTTCCATTCACAAATGGACAAAAACGAAACTTCCTTATCTTATTTTTTTGCGTCTTGAGCCCCCTGTCGACAAAATACCACAACAACTTATAAAAAATAAATTTAATATATTATCTTATTATATCCAGCCGAGATACAATCTAATCATACATCTTGATAAAAACGAGGAAGAAATTATTCATTCATTTCATTCATCCACAAGGTCAAACATTCATCGCGCCGAAAAAAGAGGAGTAACAGTAATCGCCAAACAAAACATAACTCAAAGCGATCTTGTTCAATTTTCTGGCATGATGATAGATACGATTTCCAGAAATAGTGGCCTCAACGCATATCCCAACAAAGATTATTTTGATGCCTTTTTTTCAACATTATCAAACAACAACACAAACAATGATCCAAACAAGCTTTCTTTGTTATCATTTTGTGGTTACCAAAATGGAGAGCCCGCTGGAACTCATTTTGTATTATTTTTTGGTTCTACGGCGACTTATATTTATGGGGCAGCGTATACTAAATATTTAAATTCAAAGGTTACAACCTTACTTCACTGGACCGCGATGCAAGAAGCAAAACAACATGGAATAAAATATTATGATATAGGTGGAATTGACGAACAAAAATGGCCTACTCTTACCCAATTTAAAAAACAATTTAAAGGAGAAAAAATTTCTTATTTAGGAAATATTAACATTGTCAATCGGCCAATTTTATACAAAGCATACAATCTGTGGCACAAATTAAAAAGATAAGGTATTGAGAGCGTCCTTAGCATGTTTTAAATTCTTGTTGTAAAAAACTGCTTTTTTAAATTCTTCTTTTGCCAATACTGTATTACTTTGTTTTAAATAACTTTCCCCGCGTATAATATAAAGTTCAGAAAATGCCTTGTTGCGCCCACTCAATATATAATTGGTAATACTAAATACTTTGTCGTATTTTCCTAATTCAAAATAAGCTTGAATTGGCTGTATTTGATACCAAAGTTTTGAATTAGGTAATTTATTTTCTATTTTTTCAAATTCTTCAACTCCAAGTTTATATTCTCCAAGCTCATATAATGATATCGACAAATTAAAGCGAGCGCGAATATCGTTTGGATTAGTTGTGAGCTCTTCTATAGCTCTTTGTTTTGCGTTGCTCCACGCAACACGCGAATCAAACTCTTTTCCTAAAATAGTTTTTACTGTTGTTTGTTGTTCTGGACGGACCAGAACAAGATATTCATAATTAAATTCTTGCCATAATTTTAAGTAATCGTCGTATAAAAAACGCAAATTTTTCCCTTCGTAAGAATCATCTTGAATAATTTCTTTGGAATTGTCGTCATATCCTTTTATCACTCTGTAGTGAGGAAATTCTTTATCAATGGATAACAGCGTACGCATTAAAATAGGAATATCGTTATCAATAAATTGTTTCAAAAGTTCAATTGAACCGTTGACTCGATAGTATGGAATAAGTCCATATTCTTTTGCTTTTTCTGCAAGTTCATCTGGAGTTGTGGACTTATCATCGTTGATACCAGTTCTATTATGAAATGGTCGCAACTCGTCAGCGAGTTCTTCTTGATTTTTGTGAATATCAAAATAAGAAAGTAGCATCGATAATGCCGCTGGGGCGCAATTATTGAACGATTGAAACACATGGTAATCATTTTGCAAAATTTTTTGATTAATTGGTTTTTTATGTTTTATATCAATGCTGGATTGCGAAAATTGTTCATTTTTGTTTGTTTGGTTATTAAACAAAACAAACGTATATATGCCAAAAATTGCGATAAGAATAGTAAGAAGTAGCGCTGTTTTATATATAATCTTCATAAGGTGAAGTATATCACAAGTATTACATAATTTATTAACATCTTGTATAATTAAATTCTATGAAAGAAACACAATCCACAATTGCTGAAAAATCTATTGCGTTGCACAAAAAATATAAAGGAAAGTTTGCTATCGCAAGTAAGGTGCCCGTAAAGAATATGCGCGACTTGAGCTTGTTATACACTCCTGGAGTTGGCGCCATATCATCTTATTTGGCTTTACACAAAGATCAAACATATAAATATACAATGAAGAGAAATAGTATAGCTGTTGTGTCAGATGGCTCTGCTGTGCTCGGACTTGGCAATATCGGTCCAGAAGGTGCCTTGCCAGTGATGGAAGGCAAATGTGTCATTTTTAAAAAATTTGCCAATATTGATGCGATTCCGATTGTGCTTGCAACACAAAATATCGAAAAAATTGTAAGCGCAGTAAAAGCGATAGCGCCGACATTTGGTGGCATAAATTTGGAAGATATATCTGCTCCACGATGTTTTGAAATTGAAAGCCGTCTAAAAAATGAATTAAAAATTCCAGTGCTGCACGATGACCAACATGGTACTGCTATTGTTGTGCTCGCTGGACTTTTGAACGCTCTTAAAATAGTTAGAAAAAATATATCAAAAGTAAAAATAGTAATAAGTGGAGCGGGAGCGGCAGGCACCGCCTTAACAAAATTGCTAATTTTGACAGGCGCAAAACAAATTGTTGTATGCGACAGTAAAGGTATTATCAATACAAAACGACCAAATCTTAGTAAAGAAAAAATATTGCTTGCAAAAATAACTAATAAACATAACAAAGAAGGAAATTTACACGATGCACTCAAAGAAGCAGATGTTTTTATAGGAGTATCCGCGTCAAATTTATTAACCATCAATAGTATTAAAAGTATGGCGAAAAACTCTATTGTTTTTGCTCTTGCCAATCCAAATCCGGAAATTATGTCTGAACTAGCAAAAAAAGGAGGAGCAAGAATTATCGCAACAGGCAGAAGTGATTATCTAAATCAATTGAACAATGCGCTTGTTTTTCCCGGAGTATTTCGTGGGGCACTTGATAATCAAGTATCGCAAATTACAGATACTATGAAATTACGCGCCGCGCATGCAATTGCCGGATTAATATCAAATCCAACTGCTACAAAAATTGTGCCAAATATTTTTGACAAGAGAATTGTGCGTGCGGTGGCAAAAGTAATTAAATAAATATGGAAAAAACAATCAACATATCAGATTTCCCAGATAACGACGGAGCAATTATAGAAGCAGGTGGTAAAAAGTTTGCTGTTTTTAAAGATAGCGGGGAATTGAAAGTTTTTTCTTCAAAGTGTACTCATATGCACTGCGATATTGAGTGGCAAAAGGATGACAAAATGTGGAAGTGTCCTTGTCATGGCGCCTGTTATAAAGCGACTGGAGAGGTTCTCAAGGGTCCCGCAGAGCGTTCGCTAGACAAGACTGAACTTCCAAAAGACACAAATATTTTCACCATCAAAGAATCCAACAAGCGATCATTTGATGAGTTTAAGTTTTGATTGTTTTTATGTCTTCACAATACTTGATTAATTATTTATGTTTTGATACCATTAAAAAAGAAAAAGTGAGGATTTTGCATGAAAAATGTTCATTATGAAGAATTAACTCCTACTCAACGTGATGCATTAGATGAAGCAACTAGAGTGCTTGAAAACTCATACAACCCATACTCGCATTTTTATGTTGGAGCATGTCTGATATCCAATGATGGCAGAATAATTTCTGGTACTAATTTTGAAAATGCTGCCTATGGCTCTTGTATCTGCGCTGAGCGGTCAGCAGTATTAAGAGCAAATGCAATGGGAGTACGACGTTTTGTAGGTATTGCAATCAATGCCAGAGGAGAAGCCTTTGATACCAAAGAAGTTACAGGTCCTTGTGGTAGTTGTCGGCAAGTTCTTTATGAAATTTCACAAGTATCAGGATGTGATTTGGAAGTAATTCTTTCTACAACAAAGAAAGATAAAATTGTGATTTCTACTATTCAAGAATTGCTTCCACTTGCATTTGGTCCTGTTGATTTAGGTATTGATATAAGTAAATATTAATTGTTCTGAAAGTCGTTCCAATAAATTATCTGGACGATTTTTTGTTACAAAAATTTGATTTGTAAGTTTAATTAGTAGAAATAAATATCTTTGACTTCGGAAAACGATAAATTTGACAGAATACTCATAAAATGATATAATACAACTAGAACATTGAAACCTACGCGCACCCCTCAATCCGAACACTTTCTGTTAATAATAACTCGCTTTT
>ERZ1292640.966-Hain-H43-02um-R1-966-length-23841-cov-7_pt1 | contig 23841 bp, 19 predicted proteins | sample MGYA00564404_ERZ1292640 | MGnify/ENA primary metagenome ERZ1292640 (study PRJEB36523, sample SAMEA6512636) | groundwater metagenome | collected 2019-01-08 | study: AquaDiva: Metagenomics assemblies of 32 groundwater samples
CGGCGTTCGAGAACACACCGGCTCGTCCGTCCAACGCCCGGTCGACGACGATCTGGCGGTTGGCGGTGATGTCGCGCGCGGCCGTGGTCCAATCCAGGAGGACGAAGGGCGATAACAGGGAGAACATGGCGGCGGTCGAGAGTCCGGCCACCGCCAGCAGTCGAATCCTCGTCATCAGCGGGTCTGGGCCCATCAGTACGGCCAGCGTCAGCGGCAGGACCAGGAACACGGCGTAGTAGTGCGTCGACACGGCCACGCCGCACGCCATCGCCGCCACAGCGGCCTGGATGAAGCGCCGCCGGCCCTGCTGTGGGCGCTCGGCCAGCCACACGATGGCGATCATGGCGCACACGATGGCCAGCGTGGCCGCCACATCGTGCTTCACGTAGTGCGAGTCGCGCACGTGAAACGGCGCGACCGCCAGCAAGGCCGCCGCCGACAGGCCCGCGATCCGGTCGGACAGACGACGAGCCAGCGCGTATGTCGCAACGACACCCAGGCAGCCTGTCACGACGCCAAGCAGGCGGCCGGCCAGGTAGATGTTGGTCGGATCGACGAAGAACCGGGTTTGAAACGACGCCAGTGATGCGTACGCGCCGACCAGATAGCCCACGACGTACGAGACGCCCACCCACGCGAACAGCAGATAGAAGAAGAAGGTGGGGTAAAGAAAATTGTGCGGATTCAGATCGCCTTTCGCAAACGCGAGGGCCCGCGACATGATGGCCACCTCGTCGGGGTTGTACACCGCGGGCAGGCCGAACGAGATTCCGATCAGGCGCAGGAGAGCCGCCGTGGTCACAATCGCCGTCAGCGTACCTGCCACCATCAGGGTCCGCCGGTTCTCCGGTGTGCGGTCAGTCTTCATGGGGAGATTCGGATCTACGAGACGTCGTGGATGGCCCTGGCGCACCCGTCGCTGGCGCCCGGCGGAGCAACCGGTTGGTGATCTCCTTGATCCGCCGCAACTCACGCGGTTGGAAGAAGCCCGTCGCGGTCAGCACCGCGACAAACACCACCACGGTACACGAACCGCGGCCCAGGACGCCCCACAGGGGCGCCACCGACGCGGGCAGAAGCAGCCGGGCCGCCACGGTGGCCGTGATGGCCGCCCCGGCAAGCCGACCTAGGCGGCTCCACTCGTACCTGACGGGATAGAAGCGCTGCGAAAACGCCATACCGCTGACGGCAAGCAGTCCGTAGGCCGCGACGTTCGACCACGCGGCTCCCAGTACACCGAACTGGGGGATGAGCAGCAGATTCAGGCCGACGCTGGCGACAGCGGCCAGGCCGGTGGACACGGGATAATACTCGGTGTGCCGGGTAATGTTGAGGCCGATGGACGTCAGCAGGTAGACCCCCTGCAACGCGACGCTGAGACCGATCCACGGAACGATGGTTGCCGCCCCATAATACTGCGGTGTCATCATCAACCGGACCAGGTCGAACGACACCGCCGACAGACCGGCGGCTAGCAGCGCGAGCGCGCCAATGCCGTAGGTCGTGATCGTTCGAAACGTCTCCTTCGCGTCAGGTTCGCGCATCTCGTTGAAGTAGAACGGGGCCCAGGCGGTTTCGAACGCCGAGAGAAAGAGCTTCAGACCCAACCCCAGCGACGCGCCCACGCCATAGATGCCGACCTCGCGCAACGGCACAAACAGGCTCAGCAGGTACCGATCGACGCCGGCAATCACCTGGTGCGCCGCGCTGTGCGGCAGCCGTGGCAACCCGAACCTGAGGCATCGGCGAAGCAGCGGCACCGAAAACACCGGCCGAATGAGCGCCCCGTAGCGCGGGAGCAGCACGATGGCCAGCATCACCGCCACGACGAGATCGCCAAGGAACATGCCGAGCACGCCCATGCGGACCACAACGACGAGCACGAACTTCGCGACAAGCGTCGCCAGGTTCGTGCTGAATGTCAGCGTCACATAGGTGCGCGCTCGCCCTTCGATCCTGAGGACGTGGAACGGCAGGAACGACAGGCTGCCGAGGAAGGTATTGATGAAGACCAGCTGCAACGGCAGCGTGAACCCGTCGCGTCCAAACAGCTGCGGCGCCAGTACCGGTGAGGCCGACACGCCGGCCACCAGCACCATGCCGCTCACGGTGATGAGAAAGAAGAAGATCGTGCTGGCCAGCGTCTGTCGGGCCGGTTGGTCCGCGCAGTCGTAGTAGAACCGCATGAACGACGCGTCGATGCCCCAGCGGTACACCACGCGCAGAATCTGCTCGACGGTGAGCAACAGGGCGATGGCGCCGTAGTCGCTCGGCGAGAGCACGTGGACGTAGAGGGGGAGCAGCAGGAAACTGGCGATCTGGACGGCCACGTCGCCCACGCCGTACACGGTGAGATTGACGGAGAGCTCTTTCAGCTTGTGAAACACGGTCAGACCAGTTTCGTCACCCACAGCGGTGAGTCTTTGGCCGGCAGGTCGCAGTTCCGGCAGATGTCAGGGCCGCCACTTTCCAGGTGCTCGCGCCGCACGCGACGATACGCGTCGTGATTCCAGATGTCGCGGATGCTCGACGTGCGCAAGTCCCCCAGCACCACCTTGCCATCGAAATCGGCACAGCAAAGGCTGACCCGGCCGTCCCACAATGCCGTGAACGTCAGCCAGGGCCGATAGCAGGGAAAGTTCACGTCGGCGGTCCGGTCGAGCGCGCCTGCCCAGTTGTGCATTTCCGTGATGTGGATCTTGTCGGCCACGCGCGACCAGCGATCGATGAACGCCTGCTCTTCGGCCGAGTTGTCCTGCCGGACAAACGACAGGATCAGCTTCGGCCGCACGCGCCCCAGTTCCTGCTTCAGGCGGACCAAGCCTTCCAGATTGGCCATCACCTTGTCGAATTTCAGTCCCAGCCGCGTTGACTCAAACGTTTCGCGGCCAGCCGCGTCTAGACTGATGTTGATGGCGTCCAGTCCGGCCTCGACCACCGCCCGCGCCACATCCGGTCCCAGCAGCGATCCGTTGGTGATGACGCCCACCTCCGGAATACCGCGTGCCTTCGCGTACCGGATCTTCTCGGGCAGGCGCTTGTCGAGGAACGCCTCGCCATAGTTGTGCATGCGCAGATGGCGGATGCCGAGTTCCGCGCACTCGTCCACGATTTTTTGGAACAGCGGCATCTCCATGATGCCCTGCCGGCGCTCCATGTCGTCGCGGGGACAGAAGGTGCACTTGGCGTTGCAGATGTTGGTGGCTTCAATCTGGACGATGTCCGGAAGGCCAGGCGCCCGATCGCGCCCGCTGGCGAGCAGCAACCGGCGCACCGGTTTGGCTCCGCGCTTCAGCAGCGATTCGACTATCGGGCGCACACGCCGTCGAAGGGGCTGAGACACGGTCTACGGTTTCCTGTGGAATTCGATGACACGCCGGAGAATCTCGTCGAGCGAGATCTGGGGGGCGTACCCGATCAGGTTGCGGATCTTGCTGATGTCGGGCACGCGCCGCGGCATGTCTTCAAAGCCGCTTTCGTAGGCCTGATCGTACGGAATCGTGACGATGGGCGACTCGCTTCCGACCAGTGTTTTCACCCGCGCGGCCAGCTGGCCGATGCTGATCTCTTCCGTGCTGCCGAGATTGAACACGTCTCCAACCGCGGCCGGCTCGGCCACGATGGCCGCGAGCGCGCCGACCACGTCTCCGACAAACGTGAAGCACCGCGTCTGTGTGCCGTCCCCAAACACGGTGATCGGCTCGCCGTCCAGGGCCTGTCGCACGAAGTTCGGCACCACCATGCCATACCGGCCGGTCTGCCTCGGACCCACCGTATTGAACAGCCTGACGATGATCACCGGCAGCCGCTTTTCCTTCCAATACGCCAGGGCCAGGAATTCATCGATCGCCTTGCTGCACGCGTACGCCCACCGGTGTTTCAGCGTGGCCCCCAGCGCAATGTCGCCATCCTCGCGGAAGGGCACCGCCTCGCTCTTGCCGTACACCTCGGACGTCGATGCGATCACCACGAGCCGGCGCTTCTTGGCCGCCAGCTTCAGCACCACTTCCGTACCGTGCACGTTGGTCTCGATGGTCCGCACGGGGGATTCCACAATCAGCCGCACACCCACGGCGGCCGCCAGGTGATAGACCACGTCGCACTGATCCACCAGTTCGGCCACCAGCGGCTCGTTCATCACCGTGTCGATCGTGTAATGAAACCCCGCGCGGCCTTTCAGGTGTGCGATGTTGTCGAACGATCCGGTCGATAGATCGTCCAGCACGAACACCTCGTGACCGGCCGCCAGCAGCGTCTCGGACAGGTGAGACCCGATGAAACCGGCACCGCCCGTGATCAATGCACGCATGATCGCCACTCCTTACGAATTAGCATATCGCGTCTGGCGCTGTCCCACCGGCCACGCGCAGCACGTGCGCCGCCGCGCGGGCCGCCGCCTGGCCATCGGACCGGATGCCGTACCTGGTCAGAAACGCCACGCGCCCTCGATCGAGCGACTCGCGGCGCTCGCCATCAGCCAGCAGGGCGCGCAACGTCGGAACCAGATCTTCGCCGTCATGCACACCCGCCATGGCCCCGGCGTCGACAAAGGGACTGAGATTGCTCGGCAGTGCCAGACCGAGCGCTGGCACGCCCATCACCATCGCCTCGATGGCCGCCGTGGAATTGACCGTCACCAGCAAGCGCGCCGCGCGCGTCAAGGCGGCCAGATCGGCCGATCCCGGCGCCACCGTCACGTTGGCAGCGCCGGCAGCCATGGCCAGGTAAGGCGCGCCGCTTTCGGCCGGATGGCACTTCACCACCACGTGCACGTCGGGCATCGTTGCCACGGCCTCGACCAGACGTCGGAACACCGGCCGAATCTGCGTGAACTTTGCGGCGACCAGCACCAGATGCTGGCCCGGTCTGGCGCCGGCGATGTGTCGCACGTGCCCGATGTCGTCGCTGGTGAGGCGGGAGGCGCGTGCGACCAGCGAATCGAGCCTGGCGCTGCCGGTCACCGCTACGGCTTCAGGCGGGAACCCGCCGGCCGTTCTGAGATGCTCGGCCGCGAACTCGTCATACAGCAACGTCACGGTTGGATACGGGAAGCCCCTGTCGGCAGGGTTGCCCGGCGACGGCCGCATCTCGTCAGGCTCGTGGAGGTAGTTCAACCAGTGGCGGTAGATGAAGCCGTGCTGCAGACCCACTGACGGGATGGCGCGGCGGCGGGCTTCAAGCACCAGCGCTCGCCCCCATCCTCCGGCTTCGGCGTAGGTCACGACCGCTGCCGGACGCAGCACATCGAGGCTGGCTCCCAGCTGATCCATGACGTACGCGGACCACGGGAACTGCAAATACGCGATGCCGGCCAGCACGGGTTCGACCAGCGGCCAGACATCGCACTGCCGAATCACGGCCGCGTTGCGGAGAGGCTGGCTTCCGCACAGCGCCGAGAAGACGGACGCCCGGTGCCGCCAGATCTCCCGCGAGGGACCCACATCGGCCGGGCCCGCGACGTCGTCGATCGGTTCCAGGCGGGCACCTCCAGCGGCGCGTCCGCCGAATTCCGACACGCGCTGGCGCCACGTCCGGGCGCGGTAGCTTGTGCGAGGCCCGAGCCCAACCAGCGCCAACTCGCCGGCCGGGAGCGAGGCGAACAACCGATCCAGAATCGGCCCGATGTACTGCTCCTCCTCCTCGCGCCAGAAGGCGGCGTGGACAAAACCCGCTATCCTGACGGTGGCACCGCGCGGGCCGTCTGTCCTTTGTCGCCGTGCCAGCCAGGCCCCAACGCGGTAGGCGCGCGCGCGTCCGACCAGAACCGCCAGGGTCCACCAGCGCGGACGCCGCCCGAACGCGACACCACCACCCCACCGAATCCCCTCCCGCGCGGCCACCTGGCGGGCCACAAGCGTCAACGCAACATCGCCGCGTTCGACGGCCAGCCTGGTGGGATGTTCCCGGCTGACGAGCGCGTCAAGCGCCAGCAACGTCCGGAAGATCCTGTTGATGACCTGGGTCTTGTGCAGGTAGAGCTCGGCGAACCACCAGAGGGAATCGCCACGCAACGTGAAGCGGTCCCGCAGCACCTGTCCGTCGATCGGGATGGTCCGCAGTGACTTGATCCAGCGATAGGCGGCACGCTCCGCCTGTTCGGCAAGGTCGGCGGTCAGGTACTCGTGCAACCCCACGCGGCGCGTGCGTCCACCCGCCTCGACGACGATGGCTTCGTCAGACGTCGCCATGTGGGCTCGCAGACGGGTTGTGCAGGCGAAGGATGCGTACAGCGGCAGCTACCACGTCTGGCGTGCCGACGGCCTCGAGGCAGTCGGGAATCCGGCCCGTACAGCGGCCAGGCGGGCGCCTGATGCGGTTACAGGGACTGCACGGCAGATCGACCCGGACTCCGATCGAGCGCGGCCCAAGGGGGCCCCACCGGCGAGGGTCGGATGGACCGAACACGCCAACTACCGGCGCGCCGACCGCAGAGGCAAGGTGCATCGGGCCTGTGTCGCCGCTGACAAACAGCGTGAGACGTTCCAGGACGGCGGCCAGTTGCGGCACGTCAAGCGCTCCCGACAGATCGATCACCGGTACATCATGAGGCAGCGCTGCCCGGAAGGCCTCCACCATGGGACGGTCCTCCAGGCTTCCCGTCAGTACCATCGCGGCATCAAACATTCGCGAGAGCTCCGTCGCGACGACGGCGAAGCGAGCTGGACTCCACTGCTTGACCAAACGGCCACCGCTGGCATGGATGCCCACCAGCGGGCGGCGTTCGCCGACGTGAGGCACGGCGATGTCAGCCAGCCGGTGTGCCGCGAACGCGCGAGCGGCGTCGGGAATCACGAGCTGAGGCGGCGTGATGCCGGCGCCCGCGCCAGGTCGTCCGAAGGCCTGTTCCACCAGCCGGATCGCATTGTCGGCCGTGTGCGAGACGGGATCGAAATGCACCTGTTCATCGAGCAGCGGCCCGCCTCCCGCCATGCCGAACCCCGCGGTCCACGCCGGGCCGGCGGCGTAGAGCAGCACGTGACTCCGGATATCGCCTTCGAAGTTGATCCCGAGGTCGTACCGTCGAGCCCGCCATGCCTTCACTGCGGTCGTCATGCCGCGCCGCGCGCGGGAGGAAATGTCGCGGGCCAGCCAGCCGAGATCCAGCTCTTCGATGGTGTCCACGTCGGGCAGCATGCGGGCCAGGCTGGCATTCCAGCTGCCCACGGCGAGATCGATCCGTGCCGATGGCGCCAGCGTCCGCACGAGGCTGATGGCGGCGCGCGTCATCACGAGATCGCCCATGCGCTCGAGGCGCAGCAGCAGAATCCGACCGGGATGGGCCGGCCGCACGCGTGAACGCAGCCTGGAAGGCGATCGAAGCACCGCCAGACCAAGATCCGCCAGGCCAACCAGGATGCGTTCCCGACGTTCGGTGAGCTGCAGATGCCGGAACATGCCGATGTCAGAGCCTATTCGAGACGCACCCGGTCGAGCATCACGCCCAGTGCGCGATCGTCTGAGCCTCCGAACACCACGCTTGGCGTCCACGTGGTGCAGATCAGGCGAATCACCGACACATCCGGCAGTCGCGAAGCCTCGGCGGCGACCTCTGGCGGCACCGCGACCTGGTAGGCGTGAAAGCCTCCTCCGACCACGACCTCGCCGAGCAGGTGATCGTTGAACATCACGCGAACCCTGGCGGGGCCGGCCGCTTCGGGTCGTCCCCCGTTGCTCATCCACAGGCGCACCACGCGCGCACTCGCGCCGACGCCCTGCAGCGTCACGTACGACACATCCCGCGTCCAACGGTAGTTCACCCCGTCGGTTTCTTCTTTGGCGTTGATGCGGTACACCCACAGATCGTCGAACGCGCCGACATCGAGATCCGTGACGACCGGGGCGCGTGGTGCCACCGACAGACGGTATAGGTTCAGGCCGAACTTTTTCTGGCGCACGCTCCGCGGATAGGCGTTGCGCAGCGACTCGTACTCGGCGATCTGAAAGCGCTGATGGGTGAGGGGTGTGGCCATCAGCGTGGCGGATGCCAGGTCCGTGCCGCCATCCGCCACAAACAGGACGCGCGTGTAGGTGTGCGTGGCCCACGTCATGAACTGCGCAAAGGTGGCGCGGTTCGGCTTTGGCGTCGACAGCAGCAGCACGTGCTTCGCGTAGATATACGCGAGCGGGGTGGCCAGCACGTGTACGTCTGACGAGTTGCGAGGTTCGACAACCAGCAGGTCGCGCTCGCCGATGCGACTGGCCAGCTGCTCGAGTTGGGGAATCAGGCCGGCGTACTCCACGTGGTGCAGAATGGGCCGTGTCGCGACGGCGAATGACCATCCCGTGGCACCCAGAAGCACCACCGGGAGCACGATGCGCCACGCGCCCGCCAGCAGTCGCGCGCCAAGCCCGGCACCGTGCGTGCTGGCGCGAAGACCCGGCAGGAACCCGGAGAGCGCCACCGATGCCATGAAGAGGCATGTCATCGGCAGCACGAGTGGGATGTAGCGCCGCGCCTGCCAGAAATGCTCCGGCACGATCCGGATCTTGTAGAACAAGAACATCGAGGCCAGGGCGGTGACCGTCAGCAGAATCGGCGCGCGCCAGAAGTGGCGCCACGACAGCAGGCCAAACCCCACGACGGCGGACGCCAGACCCACACCTCCCACATACCAGGCGAACACCGGCAGTGCAAAGGCGTCGTGAGCCGCCAGTTTTCCCACCGGTTCCCGCAGAAAGCCGGCATACACGGCGCAGAGCGCGATCGCGGCGGCCATCACGCGCGGAATCCACGATTGCGCCCGCTGCACGATCGCGGGACGGCGCGATCGGATGTGGCGTACCACGAACAGCGCGACAACGACGGCGGCAGCACCTCCACAGAGCATTCGCCAGCCGCCCAGCTGGAGGAGCGGAATCGCGACGTACATCTTCATCGGTCCCGCGTAGTACGCGGCCGCGATGATGGCCTGCGCCGCCAGCGGAAGCCAGAATGTCCACCGCACCCGCTTGCCGTCGGCGGTCACCAGCAGGAGGCCCGCCGACACATACGCCAGCACGAGCACGGCGTCGAACCGCACAAACAGCAGGGCGCCGAGCAGCAGTCCGGCCACAGGCTCGAAAAACGGATCCTCGTCTTGGTAGGCTCGCCCGAGCGCCAGCAGGGCCGCGAAGAGCAGCGCCTGCTGCATCACCTCCGAATTCGGATAGCGCGCGTACCAGACTTCAGCGACGTTGATGGCCAGCAGCACGCACCCGGCGGCCGCAGGCAGACGTCCGACGAGCCTCGCACCGGCGAAGTAGAAAGCGACCAGTCCCAGCAGTGCCCAAAAGCCAACCGCGCGCCGAGCTCCAGACAATCCGTCCACACCGTACCCAATGGCGATCCAGGCCGGAAACGCGTGTGGAAACTGGCCGATCACCTCGCCGCGGGCACGGTTTGTGACGAAGAACCCCATGAACCGCACGCCTTCGTACAACCCTTCGGTGAACCAGTCGAATCCCTCCGTCAGGTACAAACCGCGGAACTGGTTCGGCAGCGCGGCCAGGGTGTCATCGGCAATGCGCAGCGATCCACGTTGCGCGATCTGGATCCCTTCGTTCATGTACGTGCCGGGATCCTTGCCGCCCATCACGTACTCGGACGAGGGGAAAAACAGTGACATCCCAAGACCCACCAGCGCCACCGGCACAAGCGCCGTCCACTGCGGTTTCGGTGCCGGCGTGCCGAGTCGAAGGTTCCCGCGACCAGCGAGCAGCAGCAGCGCACTGATGCCAGCGTCGGCTGCGAGTAGTCGTCCGAAGGTATAGGCCCCAGCTGAGGCGAGCCCGAGGGTGACCAGCGTGGTGATGGTCACGCTCAGCACCACGGCCCAGAACACGCGTTCGTCGGCCGGCAGGGCGGCGCGGCGCAGGCGATTGGCCGTGGGCAGCCGGAAGGCGAGTGCACCCGGCAGGTACGCCACCACCATCAACTGAGCAAGTGCCAGGAGCATGGATCAGGCGGTGAAGCGCCGCAGCGCGTCGGCAACCCGTTCCAGATCCCGCTCGGGGATCGTTGGATACAGGGGCAGCGAGAAGACCTCGGCGCACACGCGGTCAGCCACCGGACACGGCTGTGGCGCCTCCGATTGCAGGGCCGGCTGACGTGGAATCGGCACCGGGTAGTGGACGAGCGTTTCGATCCCATGCTCGAGCAGCCAGGCCTGCAGCTGCTCACGCTGTGGCGATCGCACGGGGAACAGATGGTACACATGTCCGGGGTCAGCTTGTGGCGGCACCACGACCGGCGCCCCCGTGAGCAAACGGCGGTACGCCGCTGCACCGATCCGGCGGGCCTGCGTCCAGCCCGGCAGGAACGGCAAGCGAGCCGACAGGATCGCCGCCTGCATCTCGTCGAGCCGGCTGTTCACGCCCATCTCGCCGTGGTGGTACCGATCCGTCTGCCCGCCGTTGCGGATGCGCTTCACCTTCGCGGCCAGGGCGGCGTCGCTGGTCGTGATGGCGCCACCATCGCCAAGCGCGCCCAGGTTCTTGGTGGGATAGAAGCTGTAGGCGGCCGCCACCCCGAAGCTGCCCACCGGCTGTCCGTTGCAGGTGGCCAGGTGCGCCTGACAGCAGTCCTCGACCACCGCGATCCCATGTCGGGAGGCGATCGTCACGATCGCGGGCATGTCGGCCGGTTGTCCGTACAGATGCACGGGAAGAATGGCGGCCGTGCGCGGGGTGATCGCAGCCTCGACGGCGGCCGGGTCGAGCGTCAATCGCTCCGGGTCAAGATCGGCGAACACCGGCCGCGCGCCCGCCATCATGCAGGCCAGCGCGGAGTAGGCGGCCGACAGCGGCGTCGTGATCACCTCGTCGCCAGCGCCAATGCCGAGGCCCCGCAGGATGATCGCGATCGCGTCGGTGCCCGTGCCGACGCCGATCGCATGCCTCGTACCGCACAGCCGGGCAAATGCCTGCTCGAAGGCCTCCACCTCGGGCCCCAGCACGAACCACCCGCGATCGATCACGCGGCGGATGGCCGCCTCGACTGCCGGACGATCCTCGGCTGGCTGCAACCGCATGAACGGCAGGCGCTCGGCACTCATCGCGAGGGCGGCTCCATGGCGTCCGTGTCGAGGTAGTGGGCCAGATGAGCGCGGTAGAAGGCCACCGTGCGCGCGATGCCTTCGCGCAGGCCCACGCGCGGCTGCCAGCCGGTTCGGGCGCGGAACTTGCTCGAATCCGCGTAGAAACTGCCAATGTCGATGGCTTTCTTGTCGGGCGGCCACTCGACGTAGCGTACCCGGCCGGTGCCGGCCACGTCGATCAGCAAGCCCACCAGGTCCCGGTGGCTGATGGCCTGGCTGCCGCCGACGTTGAACACTTCGCCGTTGCACTCATCGGATGCACCCGCCATCAAGAACGCCTCGGCCGCATCGTCCACGTAGACGAAGTCGCGCAGCTGGGATCCGTCACCGTACACCTGGATCTCCTGGTCCTCGACCGCCAGGCGCATGAACCACCCGATGAATCCCTGCCGATTGTGCTTCACGAGCTGGCGAGGGCCGTAGACATTGGTCAGGCGCAGGGAGCAGGCGCGCACGCCGAACACGTTGTTGTAGACGAGATGGTAGTACTCGCCAGCGGCCTTGTTGATGCCGTTCACATCGGTGGGCCGCACCAGGTGCTGTTCGGTGACCGGCAGGACATCGGGTCTGCCGTACACCTGCCGCGTGCCCGCAAAGACCAGCTTCGCGGTCGGGTTGTAGCGGCGGCAGGCCTCGAGAATCGACAACTGACTGCGGCAGTTGATTTCGAGATCCGTGTACGGATCGCGCATGCTGTCGATGTGGCTCACCTGGCCGGCCAGGTTGAAGATGACATCGACGTGTCGCACCAGATAGTTGATCGTGCTCTGCTGGCGCACGTCCGCCACGTTCACACGGACCTGATGCTCAATGCCTGTGATGTTGTAGAGGTTGCCGCCGTAGTCGGGAATCAGCGAGTCCACCAGGAGCACGTCGGCGCCCAACTCGACCAACCGGTGAGCCAGGTTGCTGCCGATGAACCCCAGTCCGCCGGTGATCATGACCCGACGGTTATGGTAGTACGCCTGGTGGCTCATCGTGACGCCCCGGACCCGTCGGTGCCGCCGGACGCTGCGCGTTGGCGCGACACGACAAGCGCCCACCAGAGTTTCAGCACGTCCACCCCAGTCCTGGCGATGCGGCCAAAATTGAAGAACTGCGACCTCCCGTACGCCCGGTGGTAGTGGTGCACCGGGGCTTCGACAATCCGGAAGCCGGCATCCTGAATCTTCTTCATCATCTCCAGGCAAATCACGCCGCTGCTTTTCTCGAGGCGCACCCGGTCGAAGATCGCGCGTCGCATCAACCGGAAGTCGCAATCGACGTCGCGCACCTTCAGGCCGAACAGCAGTTTCACCGTCCAGTGATAGAACCGGCCGATGAAGATCCGGTGCAGGGGATCCGATCGGCTGATCTTGTAGCCATTCACCACGTCGACGCCCGGGACGAGTCGAGCCCACAGGACGGCCATTTCCGACGGATCGTACTGCGCATCGCCATCGGTATAGAACACGAACTCCTTGGTCGCGTTCGCAAATCCGCTGCGCAGCGCACTGCCGTACCCACGATTGCCCTGATGGTGGACGACACGCACGAGCGGATAGACCCGGGCCAGCTCGTTGGCAATCTGTGGCGTGGCGTCGCGGCTGCCGTCGTTGATGATCAGCACCTCGTAGTCCGGCGTCAGGCGTCCTGCCGCCAGCACGGCGCTGATCACCATGCTGGCGATGGTGCCGCTGTCGTTGTACGCCGGGAAGAACACCGTCAACCCGGGTGTGATCTGGGGCCCAGACATGTCGAGATCCTATACCGTCCCACGGCGTTCGCGCGCGCGACAGGACGCCCAATCGTACACCTGTTCGAACCGCTCGGCCACGCGATCCCATGTGTGCAGGCGCAGAGATTGCTCGCGCGCCCTGGCTGCCAGACCCATGCGGAAGTCCGGGTCGGCCAGCAGCCGATCGATCGCCGCTTCGAGCGCCCCGGCATCCTTCTCGGGTACCAGCAGCCCGGTGCGCTCGTGCGTGACCACCGACGGGATGCCGCCCGCCGTGGTCGCCACAAGCGGCGTGCCCGACGCCAGCGCTTCCATGACGGTATTGGGCAGACCATCCACGTTGCCAGCCTCGTCGTGCACCGAGGGCATCACCGCCACGTCGGCGGCGGCCAGCCAGGCCGCCACGTCGCGCTGGGGCAACACGCCGGTAAACTGAACCCGGCCTGCGATGCCCGCCTCGCGCGCGCGCCGCCGGAGCTCACCGTCCAGGTCGCCGCCGCCAGCAATCACCAGCCGCAGGCCCGGCCAGCGCGGAGCCAGGCCGGCCACGGCGTCAATCAGATACTCGAATCCCTTCTTGCGCACGAACCGGCCCGCCGTAAACAGCACCAGATCGCCGGGCCCGGCGGCCATCGCCGACCGGCCTGCCGCCCGACGCGTCGGGTCGGGCCTGAACTGGTCCACATCCACACCATACGCAATGGTCTCGATCCGTTTCGGGTCGGCGCCAAGCGCGATGACCCGATCGCGCAGGTCGTCGCTGCAGGCGGTCACCCAGTCAACGCGGCGCAGCGCTGCTTGAGCCGCCCTGCGCACAAGCCCGTGGCGCTCGGCGACGTAGACATCCGATCCGTGCAGGCTGATGACGGTCGGCAGTCGCCGCCCGACGGCGGTGGCAATGACGCCGCTGGGGATGAGCCAATGCCCGTGAATCACGGTGGCGCGCACCTGGCGGACGACGCGCCGCGCCGCCTGGAAGGAGGCCAGCAGCGCCAGTGGCGCGGCGAGATAGGCGGACAAGCGCAAATGCACATCTTCGCGCAGGGCCTCGGCATAGCCAAACGTGTTCAGACGGGGATGTGGCGCGTACGTGAAGGGATGGAAATAGACGCCGTGCTCGACTGGCCCCCTCGACAGACGCGGATGCCACGGCAGCACCACGTGCACCTGGTGGCCGCGGGCGGCGATGCCCTTGGCGATCGGCTCCATGAAGGTGCCGATCGTGTCCCCGTCGAAGCGGGGATACGACGTGGTGATCATGACGGCCACGTGGTCTGCGCTCACCGGGTTCCAGCTCCCGAGCCGGTTCGCAGCCGGCCGCGGTGGCGCAACAGGAGACGCCAGGGCATGACCATCGACTCGAGCAGCACGCGTCCCGACATCTTCGATGCGCCCTGCCGGCGCTCGACATAGATGATCGGCACTTCGGTGATGCGGCAGCCCAGGCGCGCCGCCTCGAACAGGGTTTCCACCATGAAGGCGTAGCGCTGCGACAGGATGCGATCGAGCGGAAGTCTGGCCAGCGCCTCTCGCCGCCAGCACCGGAATCCGCTGGTGGTATCTCGGGGGGACAGGCCGGTGACGGCCCGTACGTAGCCGTTGGCAAACGTGCTCAGCACGATGCGTTGCAGCGGCCAGTTCACCACGCTGATGCCGTTGAGGTACCGGGATCCCAGCACCAGATCGTAGTCCCGTGTCGCTTCGATCAGATCGGGCAGGTAGCGTGGATCGTGCGAGAAGTCGGCGTCCATCTGGCAGATGAGCTCAGCGCCGCTTTGCAGAGCCCACCCGAACCCATCCACGTACGACAAGCCGAGACCGCGCGGGCCTGTGCGGTGCAGCACGTCAAGCCGTCCCGGGTGGGCGCGCGCCAGTTCATCGGCGATCGCGCCGGTGCCGTCGGGCGACTGGTCATCCACCACCAGGATCCGGAACGGGTGCGCGTCGAGAATCTGGCGCGCGAGCACCGGCAGGTTCTCGCACTCGTTGTAGGTCGGGATGATGACGAGGACACGCATGCCAGAGGTCACGGCCGCAGCGCCCGCAAGGATGCCGCCATCACCAGGAGCGCCGGATCGACCACCGGGATTCGAAATCGCTCCTGCGGAAGAAACACCACCGACGCCAGCACCGATCCGGCCGCCAGCAGCAGCAGCGACATCGGCACGCGTCTGGTGCGCACCAGCCGCGCGAATCCGGCCAGGGCAAACGGCAGGACGCCCAGATACGATGCGACCGAGCTCCACAAGTACAACCGTGAGTGTAACCGGTACGACGGCCCGATCGGCACAATCGTGTAGAACAGCTTTCGCACCAGCAGCCATGCCCACCAGACCGGGTGATCGCGGATAAACCGCCATGCTTCCCGGTAGTAGATCGATTCCAGTTGTTCTGGACTCAGCCCCGGATGGCGCGCTCGCAGTTCGAGGTTGGCGCGCTTCAGGTCCGGGTTGGCCGCCAGGTCGCCTTCGCCGATGGCCATCGCGTGGTTACCCGTCCAGAACGTGATGCCACCCTCCGACGCGATGGGCACAAATCTGCCGGCGGTCCGCGTGTTGTAGACGCTCCACGGCGCGACCGCCAGCACGGCAGCGATGGCGAACACGGCAGCCGGGCGAACGCCGCGGGTCCACCAGACCCACGGCCCGGCCAGCACCAGAAAAAACAGCATGGCCGGCCGCGTCAGAACGGCCAGCCCTGCCAGGATGCCGGAGGCCGCGTACAGCCAGACAGATCCGCGGTCCGGCACCCGTCCGCGATCGCCCTCGGCCGGCGTCACGATCCGATGGGCTGCCATGTTCAGCACGGCCGCACAGCCAAGCGCGACCACGGCGTAGAGGGTTTCGCTGAAGACGTATGCGGGTGTCCAGACCAGCGGCGGGTAGAGGGCCGCTAGCCAGGCCGCCGTCGCGGCGGCCCGGGAGCCGGCAGCCCGCCCGGCCATCCACCCGACCAGCCATACAAGCAGGCCGCCCAGTGCCGCCTGGCTCGTCCTGATGGCGCGTAGTACCGCCGGTCGAGCCACATCTCCCTCGAGAGGACCAGCCGCCGCGTCGATGCCTGCCGCCTGCGACACCCGTATGACGCCGGCAAGAAACAGGGGATAGAACGGCGCCCGACCGAAATGCTCTCCTGGCGCCTGCGACCCATCAGGCAGGAGGTACACGAATCCCCTCCCGCTGGCCACATTCCGCGCAAGCAGGAGGTACTCGCGTTCGTCGTGAGTGAGCGGCTTGTCCACCCAGTAACCCAAGCCGAACACGAGGCGCGCGATCACACCGATGGCCACGGCGAGCCACACGACGCGGGGCACTGGTCGATCCACGATGCCTACTCGTGTCGCTCGAACCGCAGAGCGGCGATCTGTTCCGAGACCAGGCCAACCAGGAAGACGATGACCGCCAGCATGATCAACAGCACCGACGAATTGGTGACGTGGGACTGTGTGGCAATCGTCCACGCCGCGTAGGCGGAGCCGGCCATGAAGGCGGCGAGGCTGATCGGGAAGAAGATCCGCAGCGGACTGAACAGCGTGACGATCTTGAAGGCGATCAGCAGGAACTTCAGCCCGTCGCGCACGAACTTGATCTTCGACTTGCCGACCCGCGTGTCGGCTTCGATCGGCTCGAAGTGGACGTTGTACCCCGCCTTGATGAATGCCAGCGTCGTGGTGGTCGGCGTCGAAAAGCCGTTCGGCAGCAGGTGTAGGAACTCGCGCAGACACGTGCGCCGCGCGCCGCGGAAGCCCGAAGTCAGGTCGGGTACGTGCCGCCCGGTCAGGTAGCTGGCCAGCCAGTTCAAGGCGCTGTTGCCCAGCAACCGCGCCTGTGTGGCCTGGGTGCCCAGCGAACGCGCGCCAATGACCAGATCGTACTCGCCGAGAAACGACACTAGGCGGGCTGCGTCGCCCGCGCGGTGCTGGCCATCACCGTCGATGATCAGCACATACTCGCCGGTCGCGTGGCGAATGCCCGTTTTCACCGACGCACCGTTCCCCTTGTTGTACGGATGGCGTACGACGGTAGCCCCCGCGGCCCCCGCGCGCGCGGCGGTCTGGTCGGCCGACCCGTCGTCCACCACCAGAATCTCGTGCCACGGCCCCGCGCCGCCCAGCGCCTCGACCAGCGGACCGATGGCCGCCTCCTCGTTGTAGGCCGGAATCACGATTGAGGTCGCTGCCCGTTCGGCCACCTCGCTAGCTCCGGTCCTGCGCAGCGGAGGCGCCGCCATCGCCGGCAACAGACGGCCCGCCCTCGGGCGACGCTTGCCGCAATTCCATCAGCCGCACGCGGTACAGCAGTTCCTCGAGGAGTTTGCGGTTGCCGGAGATCACGTCGGCCAGCAAGCCGATCAGGCCGATCTGGAACCCGACAATCATGAGCACCGCCGACAGGATCAACGACTGCACGTGCCCGAGTCCTTCTCCAGCCAGGTAGAAGTACACGAAGCGCGCCGACACGGTCAGGCCCCCCAGGAACACGACGAGGCCGATCGAGCCGAACACCTTCAAGGGCTCGTACATGGCGTAGACGCGGACGATGGTCGCGGCAGACGCCTTGATGTAGGTACGCACGTTGGCAAACAGGCGCGACTGGCGCGTGCGGTGGTTGGTGCTGACGGGCACGTGCGCAATGGCCATGCGCTTCTTGCCCGCCTGGATAATCGACTCGAGCGTGTAGGAAAACTCCGACACGATCGTCATGCGCAGCGCCGCCTCGCGCGTGTACGCCCGAAACCCGCTGGTCGTGTCGGGCACCTGGGTGTCCGACACCTGGCGCACGACCCAGCTGCCGAGCCACTGCAACCGTTTCCGCATCGGCGACATGTAGCTGAGATCCTGGATGTTGCGATCGCCGATCACGATGTCGGCCTCGCCCTTCACCAGCGGTGCGATCAGCGCGGCGATGTCGGCGCCCACGTACTGGTTGTCGCCATCCGTGTTGACGATGATGTCGGCGCCCAGTTTCAGCGAGGCGTCGATGCCCGCCGCAAACGCCGACGCCAGGCCGCGGCGCCGGGAAAACCGGACCACGTGCGCCACGCCGTGCCGGCGCGCCACCTGGGCGGTGCCATCGGTCGACCCGTCGTCGACGATCAGGATCTCGACAGCGTCGACGCCGGGGACCGACCGTGGCAGATCGCGCAGCGTCGCAGGAAGCGTCTCGGCCTCGTTCAGACACGGGATCTGGATAATCAGCTTCTTCACGATCCCACCAGTCTCTCGACCACGCCGTCCCAGGTGACCAGCCGCGCCCGCTCGTAGCCGGCGGCACCCATGGCGGCCGCCCCAGCCCGATTCCCGGCAAGCCGAGTGAACGCGTCAGCCAGGGCCGCCGGTACGGGCTCGCAGACCAAACCGTTGACCCCGTGCTGCACGAACTCGAGCGTGCCGCCCGAATCGGCGGCCGTCACGACGGGCTTGTGAGCCAGAAACGACTCGAGCGTCACGTAGCCGTAGTCCTCGTCGTAGGGCGCATACACCACGCCGAGCGCCCCCGCATAGAGATCGACGAGTGGTTCGTCTTCGACCGCCCCGGCAAAACGGACGCGGTCGCCGACCCCCAATTCGGCGGCCAGGCGTTGCAGGCGCCCGCGCTCGGTGCCTTCTCCGGCCACAATGAGCCGCAGGGAACCGGGAACCAGGGCGAGCGCCTGGATCGCCAGGTCGACGCGCTTCACCGTTTCCAGCCGGCCCACCGACAAGAGATAGTCTCCCGCCGGACCGGGCACGATCCGATCGGCGAGTCTAGGCGGATGATACAGCGGTTCGGCGCGCAGGCCGTTGAACTTCGCGAGCCGGTTCGCCGTATTGCCGGCGTTGGTGAACAAGCGGCGGCACTCGCCGAGCATGGCGGTATCAAGCGCGATCAGCTTCTGCCGCAGGCCCACGTCCAGATCGGTGTGCGCGAAGTCGCTGTAGGGCGTGCCGCACAGCTCGTAGGCCGCACGGTACTGGTGGATCAGCCACGCCACTTTGTTCGGGTGCCGCGCGAAGTACGACGGAAACTTGGTGGCAATCACGAGATCGATCGGCGTGCCGTTGCTTTCACCGAGATCCAGCAGCCGCCAGGCCGCCGCGTGCGCGAGGATTTCGTCTTTTGGGTACCACTTGAACGGCACCGACACGAGGTCCACGAGATACCCGTGCCCGCGCAGCCGATCCACCAGTTGGCGGACATGGCTCTCGGCGCCGCCCCTGACAAGCGGCACCTGCGCCTCGCAGACGAGGATGGTGCGGATGGCCATACGCGCCGATCACCGTATCACGTCGCGAACCGGACGGTGATGATGTCGCCGTCGACGACGGGGTACTCCTTGCCTTCGAGGCGAACCTCACCGTGTTCCTTGCACGCGGCCATCGAGCCGCGGGCGATCAGATGGTGGTAGGCCACCACTTCCGCGCGAATGAATCCGCGGGCCAGGTCGCTGTGGATCTCGCCGGCGGCCATTTGCGCCGCAGTGTTCCTGGCGATCGACCAGGCGCGACATTCGTCATCGCCCACCGTGAAGAACGCGATGTAGCCCAGCAGGTCGTAACTGGCCCGGATGACACGATCGAGCCCGGATTCGGCCAGACCCAGATCCGCTCGAAACGCCGCCGCGTCGGCCAGGTCCAGTTGGGCCATTTCGAGCTCGATCTTCGCGCACACCGCCACGACGCCGGTGGCGGGCCCTGACGCAATCGCACCCAGGTCGTACCGGCCGAGCACGCGTTCGAGGCCGGCCGCCGCGCCGCCAGACAGGTCAGCTTCGTCGACGTTCAGCACCAGCAGCAACGGCTTGGCCGACAGGAACTGGAACCCCCGCAGCCGCTTCCGGTCATCGTCGCCAAGTACGAGCGCACGCAGCGGCAGGCCGCCTTCCAGGTGGGCCCGGCACGCCACAAGGACGCCTTGTTCGCGTTCGAGTTCGGTGGTGCGGGTTTTCTTCAGGTCCTTGGCGAGCCGATCGAGGCGTTTCTCGACCACCGCCAGATCGGCGAGGATCACCTCGTCTTCCATCGCCCGCGCATCCCGCCGGGGATCGATCGAGCCGGCCGCGTGGGGAATCGCCGGATCGCTGAAGGCCCGCAGCACGTGGACCAGGGCATCGGCGTTGCGGTACGCCGCCACGTCAAGCAGGGCCTCGGCCCCCGAACCCGATGGCCGGCCGGGGATGTCGGCGAACTCGACGGTCGCCGGTACCCGCTTTCGGGGATTGAACATGGACGTCAGCACGTCGAGACGCGGGTCGGGAACACGCGCGACGCCGACGGTGGCTTCGAGCCTGCCGTGTGCGGCACGAGAGCCGTCATGCGCGCTCGTCATCAACTGGAAGAGCGTCGACTTGCCGACCGAAAAATAGCCAATTAGGGCGGTTCGAAGCATGCGCAGTCTCGCGAGTAACAGATGGCGGCGTGCCGCCCGAGGCCAGAATTCAACATCGTAGCACGCGGATGCGACCTGACATCCTGGTAGGCTGAGCGTTTAAAGGCGAAGAAAAAGCGTAGACCATCACCGCTAACTTCAACAACTGATTGGATTTTGCGATTGACAAGGTCGCCGCCGTCTCTTAACATCCGGGTGGTCTCTGGTGGAGTAAAGTGGACGAAATCACAGCTCTTCGCGGGAACGCTCCGGCCAAGATAGACGAGAAAGGCCGGCTGAAGATCCCCACAGGGTTTCGCACAGTTGTCGAGGCGCAGCATGGCCGCGACGTCTTTGTGACGAGCCTGACCGGTGAATCGGTACGAATCTACCCGATGCCGGTGTGGGTTGACATCGAACGCAAGCTGGCACAAATACCAACCACCCACCCTTCTCGCCTGCGCTTCTTCAGCCGCGTCAACTACTACGGACAAGCCGCCGATCTGGACAACCAGGGCCGCGTGTTGATCCACCAGCGGCTGCGTGAGTCGGCAGGCATGGCGGGCGAGGTGGATGTGTTTGGCCAGTACGACCATCTCGAAGTGTGGAACCACGAGCGCTTCGTCGCCAAACTCGCGAACGATCCATTCACCGACGAAGACGCCCGCGCGCTGGCGCAGTTCGGAATCTGACCAGATCGACGGGTGCCGATTCCATGTCCGTACACGTGCCTGTCATGACCGCCGAGGTCCTGACCTGCCTGTCTCCCGAACGAGGGGGCACGTACGTCGATTGCACGGTGGGCTTGGGCGGACACGCACGGGCGCTGTTGCAAGGCGGCGCGGCGCGACTGATAGGCCTCGACCGCGACCCCGACGCGTTGCATATCGCACGGGAGGCGCTCGCCGAATGGGGCGACCGCGTGGAGTTGGTGCACGCCGACTACAGAGAGCTACCGCGCGTCCTGGACGAACGAGGGATCGAACTGGTCGACGGCGCCATCGCCGATCTGGGTCTGTCCTCGCTGCAGCTCGACCAGCCCGGGCGCGGATTCAGCTTTCAGCGCGACGAGCCCCTCGACATGCGGATGGACACGACCGGCGGCCTGACAGCGGCGGACCTGATCGCACGGGCCAGCGAAGTGGAGCTGGCCGACGCGATCTACCACCTGGGCGAGGAACGGCGTGCGCGGGCCGTCGCGCGGGCCATTGTCGCGACCAGGGGTGCGGCACCCATCCGCACCACCGGACAGCTGGCCTCGCTGGTCCGTCGCGTGGTGCGGCAGAGCGGGCGGATCGATCCCGCGACGCGCACCTTCCAGGGCATTCGAATCTGGGTGAACGCAGAACTGGAACGGCTCGAAGCCTTCCTGCGCGCCCTCTGCGCCCGGCTGCGCATCGAAGCGCGGTTCGCGGTCATCACGTTCCACTCGCTCGAGGATCGGCCCGTGAAACACACCTTCCGGGCCATCACGCAAGAACAGCGGCAGGAGTTCCGCCTGGTGACGAGGAAGTCGATCGTGCCGGGCGACGACGAGGTGCGGCGCAACCCGCGCGCGCGCAGTGCGCGGCTTCGCGCCATCGAACGGATTGGGTGACGCACATGGCACCGACTCGCGATGCGGCCGACACCATCGACTTCGCCGTTCAGAAGAGCATTCATAACCACGCCGTGCGCGAAGTGGATCGTGAGCGCCAACGCGAGATGTGGATCACGGTGTGCGTGATTGCGGGATTCGTCATCGCGGCGTTGGGATCGGTGTGGGCGCCGTCCGAACTGTTGCAGCTGGGCTACAAGGTCGAGCAGTTACGTGAGCGGCGCGCGGCCGAGGAGTCCGACAACCGGCAACTGCGTCTCGAATGGGAGACGCTGCGGGCACCGGGGCGTATCGAGAGGCTGGCCACCGGCCAGCCACTGAATCTCGTAGCGCCGGGACAGACCGAGGCCATCGTCATTCAGCGCGTCAGGCAAGACGCGGCGCCATCGCGCGCGCTGGTCGCGCGACGGTAGGTCGAGCACCTGCGGGGATCTGGCCGGCGCGTCCGGTCTGGAGACATGGTTGTGGCTGATTCACCTGAATCCACCTGGCAGTCGATCGTCCGGACGCGCCTGTTCGTGATCGCGACGGTCTTTGTCGTGTGGGCCGTGGCCGTCGAGTCTCGCCTGGTCTGGCTGCAGGTGTATCAGCACGACCACTTCGTCACGCGGGCGGCGAACCAGCAGAAGAGAACCGCCACCGTGGCTCCCCGCCGTGGCGACATCGTGGACCGGCACGGGCGTCCACTCGCGATCAGCGTGGATGCCGACACGATTGCCGCGGTTCCCAGGGACATCGACAACCCGCAGGCCACCGTCGACGCGGTGTGCGCGGCGCTTCAGGACTGCGTGCCCAAGGAGCGGGAGGTGTACCTGCGGCGCCTGCTGCGCACGAACGGGTCGATTTATCTCCGGCGCCAGATCACGTCAGAACAGGCCGCGCGCGTGACGGCGCTGAAACTGCCTGGCATCGGTCTGGTCACCGAGACCAAGCGGTTCTATCCCAACCGCGAGCTGGCGGCGCACGTGCTCGGCTTCGTCAACGTGGACAATCACGGCGGGGGCGGAATCGAAGCGGCCTACGACTCTCGCATCAGCGGGTTGCCGGGCAAGATCCTGATCGAAACCGACGGGAAGCGTCACGCCTACCGGGCTATGGAACAGCCGCCCACCGCGGGCGCGACCGTCGAACTGACACTCGACGCCTATCTGCAGCACATGGTGGAGCGCGAACTCCACGCGGGCATCATCGCAAGCCGAGCCGCCGCCGGGACGGCCCTCATGATGAATCCGCGCACGGGTGAAATCCTGGCGCTCGCCAACGAGCCTACCTTCAACCCCAACGCCATCCGCGATGCGAAACAAGACCATCTCCGCAACCGGGCCGTGGCGGAGATCTACGAACCCGGCTCGACCTTCAAGGTCGTCACGGCCTCGGCGGCGATCGAAGAGCAGATGTTCCGCTCCAACGATCCGATTGACGTCAGCGCCGGCTCCATCCGCATCGGCTCCCGCGTCGTGAATGACGATCATCGGATTGCCGGCGAGCTCAGCTTTACCGACGTGATCGTCAAGTCGAGCAACGTCGGCGCCATCAAAGTCGGGTTAACGCTGGGTGCCGAGCGGCTGGGTCGCTATGTGCGCCGCTTCGGGTTCGGTGCGAAGCTGTGCCCGGACGTTGCCGGCGAAACGCCGGGCCGATTGTCGGACCCGGGCCAGTGGACCGAGAGCACGCTGGCCTCGGTCTCGATGGGCTACGAGATCGGCGTCTCGCCGCTGCAGATGGCCACCGCCGTGTCGTCGGTCGCCAACGGCGGCCTGCTCATTCAGCCACGCATCGTCCGAGCGCTGCGGACCGGGACCGGGCGTCGCGAAATCGAACCCAACGAAATGCGTCGTTCCATCAACCCGGACACGTCTGCCGAGCTGACCACCATCATGGAGCAAGTGGTGGAGCGCGGCACCGGCACGAAGGCGCAGATCCCGGGCTACACGATTGCCGGCAAGACGGGAACGGCGGGAAAGGTGGTCAAGGGCGGGTACTCGAAAACCGACTACTTCGCCTCGTTCGTGGGCTTCGCGCCGTCGCGTGAGCCCGCCTTCACCATCCTCGTCGTGATCGATTCGCCCCACGCCGGGTCCATCTACGGTGGTACGGTTGCCGCAC
>ERZ1292640.967-Hain-H43-02um-R1-967-length-23833-cov-9_pt1 | contig 23833 bp, 23 predicted proteins | sample MGYA00564404_ERZ1292640 | MGnify/ENA primary metagenome ERZ1292640 (study PRJEB36523, sample SAMEA6512636) | groundwater metagenome | collected 2019-01-08 | study: AquaDiva: Metagenomics assemblies of 32 groundwater samples
AGGGGATCAATTATCGAATCCTCTATTTCTTTCACGGCAAGGTTGCGGCCGTGTTAGCGCATGGCCTGGTAAAAGAACGAGTCGTCCCTTCACGAGACATTGATGAGGCCATGAAGAGAAAGCAGCGATTTGAACGAGATCCTGGCACACATACCTACCAGGAGGAGTAACAATGCCGAAGCCAAAGCGCCCCACAACGAACGCCGTAGAAATCCTTCACCGCCGCTATTATCAGGGTAAACCAGACCGGTTGGCGGCAATGGAAGAAGCGCGTGCCAATGACAATGTCGCACGAAAGATGACCGCACTCCGGATGCAAGCCGGACTCACTCAGCGGCAACTCGCCAAACTCGTCGGCACCACCGCATCGGTGATCTGCCGTCTGGAAAGCGCCGACTACGAAGGTCATTCACTCGCAATGCTGAACCGGATTGCCGCAGCCTTGAACCAGCGAGTGGAGATTCGGTTCGTCCAGACAAGCCGCCGCCTCCAACATGCCTGACGGCCTCACGTCTTAAGCCTCGTCTCGCGATCACGCCACCGAGTTCCCTCAGCCATACGCCTCGTTTCACCTTTCACCTCTCACTTTTCACGCCCCGTTCACATCTCACGTTTCACATCCCCAAAGGAAACGTGATTTATTGCGGGGGAAGGGGTATTCTGCGGCAGTAATGAACGATTCGGAGAGGTAAGGGATGCCTGAGCTCTGTCGCTTCCTTGGTATCATCATCACCATGTTCTATGATGATCACACCCCACCGCATTTTCATGTACGCTATGGTGAGCATAAGGCTATAATGACCATTGATTCACTGATGCTGTTGGATGGCCACTTGCCGCCGCGAGTATTGGGGTTGGTCGCTGAGTGGGGCGCATTACATCAAGACGAATTGAAAGACGACTGGGCACTCGCTGAGCAACGGGCACCGCTCAAGAAGATCAAGCCATTGGAGTAACGTGTATGCTGAAAGATATCGTTGAAGCCACTGCGCTGGAAGGGTATCGCGTCCGTCTCAAATTTGAAGACGGCGTGGTGGGCGAGCTTGATCTTTCAACCGTCTTGCAGTTTGAGGGCGTCTTTGCGCCACTCAAAGACATCAATCGCTTCCGAGAACTTCGCGTCCATCCTGACCTCGGCACCATCTATTGGCCGAACGGCGCCGATCTCGATCCGGCTGTTCTCTATGCCCGCGTGACAGGAGCGCCGATCCCGACATACGAGATCAAGGCCGGCAGTCGCTAGGCCTCACCAATCCTGCCGACCGTCGTTTGTCTCTCTGGTCTCTCTAGTTTGTCTGGTCCTTCTGGTTCATCTGGTTTTTCTGGTTGTGATTTCGATCCGGCCAACAAAACAGACGAGATAGACCAGATAGACCGTCTCTCGTGTCCCGCCATTCCCGCAAGTCCCGCTCGTCTCGCGTTCCCTTTCACCTTTCACGTCTCACGTTTCACGCCCCTAACGGTGGGGAAGGGGGACGACTTCCCGGCAGATACCTCGCTCCTCCGGTCACGTCCGCGAGCCCCAAAGGCATCCCTACGGAGGGGATGATTTGTCAGGGGGAAACGAGTATTCTTTAGCGTCCATGCCTTTCTCGCTCTGAGGAGAATTCTTGCGTGTTTGAACAAGCCTTCAGAAACATCGACGACGTGCTTCGGAAGGAAGCTGGCTGCACGACTGAGCTGGACTATACCGAGCAGACTTCCTGGCTGCTGTTCCTGAAATATCTCGATGGGCTGGAGCAGGACAAATCCGACGAGGCTAAGCTGGAGGGCAAACGATACAGTTTCATCCTCGACAAAGATTTTCGCTGGGAGAGCTGGGCTGCGCCCAAGGGGAAGGATGGCAAACTCAATCATAGCGTCGCCATGACCGGCAGTGATCTGAGCGAGTTCGTGAACCTCAAACTCTTTCCCTACCTGCATGGCTTCAAGCTGCGGGCGACCGGGCCGAATACGATCGAATATAAGGTCGGGGAGATTTTCGGGGAGATTAAGAACAAGATTCAGAGCGGCTACAACCTGCGCGAGATCATCGATCACATCGACGAGCTCCGATTCCGCTCACAGGCTGAAAAGCACGAGCTCTCCCATCTCTACGAAGCTAAAATCAAGAACATGGGCAACGCCGGGCGCAACGGCGGCGAATATTACACCCCGCGCCCGCTCATCCGCGCCATGGTGCAAGTGATCAAGCCGAAGATCGGCGAGAAGATTTACGACGGAGCCTGCGGCTCGGCCGGATTTTTGTGCGAGGCATTCGATTATTTGAAGGCCAAGGGTAACCTGACCACCAAAGACCTCACCACGCTCCAGACCCGCACCTTCTACGGCAAGGAAAAGAAGTCCCTCGCCTACGTCATGGCGATCATGAACATGATCCTGCATGGCATCGACGCGCCCAACATCATCCATACCAACACGCTCACCGAAAACCTCGCCGACGTTCAGGAGAAGGACCGCTACGAGGTGGTGCTCGCCAATCCGCCTTTTGGCGGCAAGGAGCGGAAGGAAGTGCAGCAGAACTTCCCGATTCGCACCGGCGAAACGGCCTTTCTCTTTCTCCAGCACTTCATCAAGATGCTCAAGGCGGGCGGGCGTGGCGGCGTGGTTATCAAGAACACCTTTCTGTCCAACACCGACAATGCCTCGGTGAGCCTCCGCAAATTGCTGCTGGAAAGCTGTAATTTACACACCGTGCTCGATTGCCCTGGCGGCACCTTCCAAGGAGCTGGCGTCAAGACAGTGGTGCTCTTTTTCGAGAAGGGCGCGCCGACGCGCAAGGTCTGGTTCTATCAGCTCGACCCAGGACGCAACCTCGGCAAGACCAACCCGCTCAACGATGCAGACCTGGCTGAGTTCATCAAACTGCAAAAGAAGTATGCCGACTCGCCAAAGAGTTGGAGTCTGGACGTCAAGACCATCGACCAGAAGACCTTCGATCTGTCCGTGAAAAATCCGAACGGAGGCGAGGCCATCAAGCATCGCAGTCCGGAGGACATCATGAACGAGATCGCCGCACTGGATGCGGAAAGTGCGAAGGTGTTGGAGAATATCAAGGCGTTGCTATGAAAAGGGGGTGGCAAGCGAAGAAGCTGAGCGCTCTTTACCAGATCGGCTCAAGCAAACGCGTTTTGAAATCTCAGTGGAAAACGGAGGGAGTGCCCTTTTACCGTGGGCGTGAAATCACGCGATTAGCCGCCGACGGCTTCGTGGACAACGAGCTATTCGTCTCCGAGGAGCACTTCACTGAGCTGTCGAAGGAATACGGCGTCCCGAAAGCTGGCGACATTGTCATCACTGCTATCGGAACAATCGGGAACACGCATGTCGTTCGAGATAGCGACAGATTCTATTTCAAGGATGCGAGCGTTCTGTGGATGAAACGAACTGCCGAAGTAAGCAGCGAGTTCATCAACTTGTGGCTCAAATCCCCCTTGTTTTTCGACCAACTCGACAGAGGTAATGGGGCCACAGTCGATACACTCACGATTCAAAAGCTGCAAGGCGTGGAAATCGATTTCCCCCCGCTTCCCGAACAGCAGCGGATCGTTGGTATCCTCGACGAAGCGTTTGAGGGCCTCGCCACAGCCAAAGCCAACGCCGAAACAAACCTCCACAACGCCCGCGCCCTCTTCGAAAGCCACCTCCAATTCGTCTTTACGCAGCGCGGTGAGGGGTGGGAGCAGCATCCTCTCGTTTCAGTGTGCGCACTCTTTGTGGATAGCGCTCATCGGACGCCGAAATACCAAGACGAAGGAATTCCTGCTCTGCGCCCTCGTGATGTGGTGAACGGAAAGCTCAACCTAGAAGGGGCATTGCGAGTCTCCGAAGAGGAATATGCGGTTCAATCTAAAAGACACAAGCCCAGCCAGGGGGACATCGTGTATTCGAGAGAACTCAGTTACGGCTGGGCGGCTCTATTGCCGAAAGTACCTCGCGTGTGCCTCTCGCAGGGAATGTGTTTGTTTCGCCCTTCTTCCAAGCTCGACGCGGCATTCCTGCTCTACGTGCTGAATGGTTCTATCGGGCGGGAGCAGGCAACGCGAGCAGCAGTAGGAGCGTCGCATCCGCATATCAATCTCAGCGATATCAAAGCCTATGTGATTCCAGTGGCGCCATTAGGGACGCAGCGGCAAATTGTCCAGCAACTGAACGCCCTCTCTGCCGAAACCCAACGCCTCGCCGCCCTCTACCAGCGGAAGCTCGCAGTGCTGGAGGCATTAAAGAAGTCGCTGTTGCACCAGGCCTTTGCCGGGCAGCTCTGAGGGACTTGACGCAAAACTTGACTTATACTTGACTCTTGATTAGCCTTTCCCCATGGCCTATGTTCCGCAATTCACGATCACGCCGGCCCTGCTCGGGGAAGTCGAGCAGGTGGCGGCGTTGCGCGAACGTATTCACAGCGCCGTGGTGGATCTCGCCTGGATTCCCGCTCTCCAGAAAGACACCCGCAGCCGCACCGCCCATGCCTCGACGGCGATCGAGGGCAATCCACTCACGCTCGCGCAGGTGCGAGCCTTGGAGGAGGGGCGCGAACTGTCCTCGTCCGGCGCGCGGCATAAGCGGGAGGTGCTCAATTATTTTGCCGGGCTGCGTTATGTGGAGAAGCATGCGGCCAAGAAGACAATCCGCCATGCGGACATTCTAGCCCTGCACCGGATTCTGGCCGGAGAGGTGATGGATCAGGGCGAGGCGGGAAAATATCGCATGATCGCGGTCCGGGTCGGACAGTATCGTCCCCCTCCGCCCGATGCTGTGTCGGGGCTGATGTTCGAGCTGTTGGAATGGTGGAATAAGCCCGCCAGGACACTTTCGCCGGTGCTCAGTTCGACCATTCTGCATTATCGTTTCGAGGCCATCCACCCCTTTGCCGACGGCAATGGCCGCACAGGCCGGGCGCTGGCTCTGTGGGAGCTCTATCGGCGCGGCTTCGATACGCAGCATATTTTTTCGGTGGATGAATATTACTGGGAAGATCGTCCGACCTATTATGCCGCATTGGATGGGGTGCGGAAGGCCGGAGACGATCTGACTGCCTGGCTGGAATATTGCGCGGCGGGGCTTCGCCAAACTCTCGAACGGGTGTGGCTGCGGATTCACACGTTCCAGGCGAAACCGATGGAGAAACTGGTCTTGCGCCCGAAGCAGGAACAGTTGCTGCACCTGCTTCGCGATCATGGCAGTATGACGCCCGGTGAAATATGGACGGCGCTGGGTCTGTCCCGGCAGGGAGCAATGGACACGTTGCGCCCGCTGCTCGATGCCGGGCTGGTGGAAAAAGTCGGCGGGAAAAAGACGGGCCATTACGTCTTGTGCAGCCTATGAACGAAGCGGAAACCAGAGCCGAGCATATCGATCCTGCCTTGAAGGCGGCAGGCTGGGGCGTCGTCGAAGGCAGCCGCATTCTGCGCGAATATCCCATCACGCTGGGCCGTATCGAAGGTCTGGGGCGTCGCAGCAAACCCTTGATCGCGGACTATGTGCTGGTCTATCGAAACCGAAAGCTGGCCGTCGTTGAGGCGAAGGCCTGGGATGAAGAGCTGACCGAGGGGGTGGGGCAAGCCAAAAACTACGCCGATAAGCTGGCCATCCGTTTCACCTATGCCACGAACGGCCAAGGCCTCTACGGCATCGACATGGAAACCGGCAGGGAAGGCGAGGTGCCGCAGTATCCCAGCCCGGACGAACTCTGGAACCGGACCTTTGCCACACAGAATGATTGGCGCGATCGCTTCGCGGCTGTGCCGTTCGAGGATAAGGGCGGGTCGCACCCAAGCCGCTACTATCAGGACATTGCGGTGGAGCGCGTGATGCAGGCCATCACGGAAGAGCGGCCGCGTATTTTACTGACGCTCGCCACCGGCACCGGCAAGACTTTCATTGCCTTTCAAATCGCCTGGAAGCTGTTTCACAGCCGCTGGAACCTGAGCCGAGAGCCGTCCCGCCGCCCGCGCATTCTATTCTTGGCCGACCGGAACATCCTCGCCAATCAGGCCTACAACGCCTTTTCTGCATTCCCTGAAGATGCGCTGGTGCGGATCGAGCCGGACAGTATTCGGCAAAGGGGACGAGTGCCAACGAACGGCAGCTTGTTCTTCTCCATTTTTCAGACCTTCATGAGCGGGCCAGGTGATACGCCTTATTTCGGCGACTATCCGCCTGATTTCTTCGACTTCATCGTGATCGATGAGTGCCATCGAGGCGGGGCCAACGATGAGAGCAATTGGCGCGGAATCCTCGACTACTTCGCCCCGGCGGTGCAGCTCGGTCTCACGGCCACGCCCAAGCGCAAAGACAATGTGGACACCTACGCTTACTTTGGCGAGCCGGTCTATATCTACTCGCTCAAGGAAGGCATCAACGACGGATTCCTCACGCCGTTTAAGGTGAAACAGATTTCCACGACGCTCGACGACTATGTCTATACGCCAGATGACAAACTGGTCGAGGGCGAGATCGAAGCCAAGAAGCGCTACACGGAAACCGACTTCAATAAGATCATCGAGATCAAGGAGCGGGAAGCCCACCGCGTGAAGGTCTTCATGGAGCAGATTCACCAGCAGGACAAGACGCTGGTCTTCTGCGCCACGCAGGACCATGCCTTGGCCGTGCGCGACCTCATCAACCAGATGAAGACGAGCAAGGAACCGAACTACTGCCAGCGGGTGACGGCCAACGACGGCGCACTCGGCGAACAACATCTCCGGGACTTTCAAGACAACGAAAAGACCATCCCGACGATTCTGACGACCTCGCAAAAGCTTTCCACGGGTGTGGACGCCAGGAACATTCGTAACATCGTGCTGATGCGTCCGATCAACTCGATGATCGAGTTCAAGCAAATCATCGGGCGGGGGACGAGACTCTATGACGGGAAGGACTATTTCACGATCTATGACTTCGTGAAGGCGCACCATCATTTTAGCGATCCGGAGTGGGATGGGGAACCGATCGAGGCGGAACCGAAGGCGGGGAGCAAGATTGTTCCTCCCTCGATTCCTTCGGCCGATGAGGTACATGAGCAGCCTGCCGAGTACGTAAAGAGACAGAAAATCAAAGTGAAGCTGGCCGATGGGAAAGCCCGCACCATTCAGCACATGATGGTCACGACCTTCTGGCACCCGGACGGCACACCGATGTCCGCACAGCAGTTTCTGGAAATGCTGTTCGGGAAGCTCCCGGAGTTTTTCAAGAACGAAGCCGAACTCCGCGCGCTCTGGAGTCTTCCCGAGACGCGGGCCAAGCTGTTACGAGGACTCGCGGAGAAAGGCTTCGGAGCTGAACAGATGGCGGAAATGCAACGGATCATCGATGCCGAGAACAGCGATCTCTTTGACGTGCTGGCTCATGTCGCCTATGCCCTGCCGCCGCTCACGCGCCAGGAGCGAGCGGAAAAGGCGAAGGCGGAAATCAGCGCCCACTTCAATGGCAAGCAGCAGGTCTTCCTGGATTTTGTGCTGTCGCAATATGTGAAAGTCGGCGTGGAGGAACTCGCCCAGGAGAAGCTCTCGCCGCTACTGAGGCTCAAGTATCACAATGCTATCGCCGATGCTGTGGCCGACTTGGGAAAGCCGGAAGAGATTGGCAGGGTTTTCGTGGGCTTCCAGAAATACCTCTATCAAAATGGGCGTTCCTCCAGGCAGCAGACACTTGGTGCGTAGTGAGGTGATGCAAAGATGCCGGGAGTCTTTTCTGCTACTGAGACCACTATTCTTCTATTGTCTCCCTTAAAAGCGGGCTAGAGGGTCTCCCACTGCGCCTGTCCAACGAGGGGAGCCCGGTTCCGATCATTTCAGAGACACATCGCCGCCCGCAACGGGCTCTGCCTGCCTTGTCCTCCCTGGCTATCTCATCCGTATCAAGGTTGGCACGGGAATGATCGCTGGGCGTCTATCGAGATCCTGCGACGCGACCTGACCTGAACATGACATTTCCTGTTAAGATACACACCCCTCACAGGATGTAACCAAGGAAACGCCAGCCATGTCGACGCCCGCACAATCGAATGCCGTACTTGTCGCGATCCGCACCCCTCGTGTGACCGTGGAGGAGCTGGAGAGTTCGCTGCAAGAGCTCACCCGTCTTGTGAACACTCTCGGGCACCATGTCGTGGGCCATGTGACGCAAAAGCGTAGTTCCGATAAATATGCGGTGGTTCTGGGTCAGGGAAAACTTGCGGAATTGGCACAGTGGACCGGTGGTTCCGGGAAAGTCGCGGTTGCGTTTGAACGGCCGATGCACAAAGCGGCTTCGAAGCGCGAGGCGGCGGCCTCGGACGTGACGGAGGAATCAGACGACGACGAATCGGATGACACCGGCGAGGCCGCATCCGGCCCTCGCGAACAGGCGCAGATCGTCATCGTGGACTGTGATCTGTCGCCGTCCCAATTGAAAAATCTTGAAAGTGCCGCCGGCGTGCCGGTGCTCGATCGTACCGGTGTCATCATTGAGATTTTCAGTCGACATGCGCGCACCAGAGCGGCCCGGCTTCAAGTCGAGATCGCGCGGCTCAATTATCTTGCGCCGCGTTTGCGGGAAACCGGCGGCGGCAGCGAGCGGCAAGGCGGGGGGGTCGGAGCCAAAGGGTCAGGAGAGACGAGTCTTGAGCTCGATAAGCGCAGAGTCCGCGATCGCCTGAAGGAACTCAGGGCGGAATTGGCGGCGATCGGGGACGAGCATCAGACGCGCCGCGCGAGACGGGAACACGAATTGACGGTCGCCCTCGTCGGGTACACCAATGCCGGCAAATCCTCGCTGATGCGCGCGATGACGGGCATCGATGTGCTGGTGGCCGACAAGCTGTTCGCCACACTCGATACCACGATCCGGCCCCTATATCCTGACACGCGTCCCAAAGTGCTCATGTCCGATACGGTCGGATTTATCAAGAAACTCCCGCATGACCTGGTGGCGTCGTTCAAGTCGACGCTGGATGAAGCGGCCAGTGCCTCGCTGTTGCTGTTTGTCGTCGATGCCTCAGATCCATCCTTTCGGTCCCAGCTCGACGTCACGCGGACGGTGTTAGCCGAAGTCGGCGCCACGGATATTCCCAGCCTCGTGGTGTTGAATAAACAAGATCGTCTCGGACCGGACGAGCTCGCGGCCCTGAAGGCGGAATATCCCGACGCCTTTTTTCTGTCCACGAGAAGCAAGGACGATCTGCAGGCGCTCCGTGAGCGCATTATGCGGCACTGTGAGAGCGATATGGTCGACGAGGAATTACATATTCCGTTTACGGCTCAAGGGGTCGTGGCAGAGATCCGCACCAAGATGCGGATCTTGTCCGAAGCCTATGATGCCGAGGGTCTCACGGTACGGGTGCGATCGACCCCTGAGGACCTGACCAATATCAAAAAGAAGCTCGCGCGATGAGTTGAAACAAAGGGGGCGGGAGTCTTTCTTTAGTCTGGAGTGATCTGACAGATTTATCTGGTTCATTTGGTCTGTCTCGTTTATTTTGTTGGCCGGATCGGATGCTCACCAGACAAACCAGAAAGACCAGATAGACCAGACAGACGAGCCCGCGCGTGTTGCGCGAGCATAGGACCGTATCGGCTCGTGACGAATTTGGTGGCGGAGGAAAGGATTGTTTGGGGCACCAATTTTTCGGTGTATTGCTCAAAGTTATCAAATGGCCACTGGCGCTCTGGGTCGCGGCGTGTTCCCCGGCCATTGCGATTGAGTTTTGGGGCTCGCTCTCCACTGCGATGGCGGCGTCTAAACGGCTGGCGTATTTTTTTCTAGGGCTCGTCGCGTATGGGGGGCTCTGGTGGGCCGTCTTTCGCAAGACATCGCTGACATGGCTCAGTACGTTTGAGCATGAATTCACGCATTGTCTCTTTGCCTGGGCCACCTGTAATCGCGTGACAGGGTTCAACGCGACGTTTCAGGGTGGGGGGCAGATGACCTACCGAGGCACCCCGAACTGGCTCATCCCGGTTGCCCCGTACTTTTTCCCCACAGTCACGATTGGCTTGCTCGCAGGCCTCTACGTGAGCGATCTCGCCCTGAGAGACTGGATGCTCTGTGCCCTCGGCGCGTCCGTCGCATATCACGCTACCTCAACGTGGGCGGAAATCCATCCAGGGCAAACCGACTTCCACGATGCAGGCAGGATCTTTTGCCTCTTGTTCTTGCCGGGCGCCAATCTGCTCATCTACTCGATCGTGCTGAACACGGTGGCAACCGGGCAGCTCACCGCCCTTGCAAGTCTCCACCATGTACTCGGGTCGGATTGGACCCTGCTCCATTGGGCGATGCGCTAACGGAAAAAGAAGGGACCGGGAGTTTTTTTGCCGGACTGGTCTGACCGTGGATGGACGAGTGAGATAGGGGATGGTTCGCCTGGTCTATCTTGCCTATCTCGAATGTCTTGTCGATCGGACCGAAAACCCTTCCCGCTGAACCAGGCAGACCAGCCTGATTATTCCACTCGCGAGCAGGCACTTCCCAAAATATTGATGCCGCGTTATTCTGCGACAACAGCCTAACTGTTACGATTCTCTTCATGAGGATTTTATGACCACCGATGATCGCTACGATGTATCTGGCTTGCCAGAGGCACAGTTTGAGCCTGGCTCAAATAGACAGGTGCTCAAAAATCTTCTAGGCATCACGTCGAAGCACGCCATGGATGAAGTGGAGGCCAGAGCCCTTGAGCAGACAATGGACGTACGGGTCAGATCCTACGGTGAGTCACATCGGTTTACGGCCCAGGATCTCTGTGACAGTCACCGGTCCTGGCTTGGCGACATCTATGAATGGGCTGGGCACTATCGGCGGGTGAATGTCAGTCAAGACGGATTCCCTTTCGCGGCGGCTGCACAGGTGCCTGCCTTGATGGATCAGTTTGAACGGGATGTATTGCGGCGCTATACGCCCTGCATGTTTGCCGATCAGGCTGGCGTTGTCCGCGCGCTGGCGGAAACGCACGTCGAGTTTGTCCTGATCCACCCGTTTCGTGATGGAAACGGACGCCTTCCCCGTGTGCTGTCATCCTTGATGGCGCTTCAGGCAGGACTGCCGCTCTTAGATTTCAGTGGGATGGCAGGGACGGGCAAGACTGCGTACATCGCTGCGATTCAGGCAGGCCTCGATAACACTATGCGCCAATGGAGCGTGTATTCGGAGAGGTTATCGCGCAGAGCCGTTCGTCTTTTTAACTGGCGATGGCTTGTTCGTTCCGGTCAGGATGCGGGCGATGGATTCGATGGAGGCTCCAGTCTCGACCGCTGTCGAGCTGGCGACGTTGGCGATCAAGGCCTTCCGGTATTTCGCCGGAATCTTGAGATGCGGGTTGGTGTCAATGAGTGGCTTATTCTTCATCGCTCTTGCCTATCGTAATATGAACAATTGTACCGCATGACTGGGAATGAGGCTATCTCAAAGTGAGCTTTCTCCGATGTGCCGTTCCGCTTGTTGAAGGCTCATCCTGTCGATAGCCCCTCTGACCTTCGAGGCCGAAACGAGACGAGCGCTCTTCTTACTTGGCCGAGGCCAGCGCTTTGGTGATGAGGGCCTGCGCTTCGTTCTGAATCTGCTTCAGATGGTCTTTCCCGCGGAAGCTTTCGGCGTAAAGTTTGTACACGTCTTCGGTGCCGGAGGGACGGGCGGCAAACCAACCTTGCTCGGTCACGACTTTCAATCCGCCGATGGCCGCGCCATTGCCAGGAGCGGTCGTCAGTTTCGCAAGGATGGTGTCGCCGGCTAATTCTGAGGCCTGCACCTGATCCGGGGAGAGTTTCGACAGGATAGTCTTCTGCTCCGGCGTCGCTGCTGCATCGATCCGTTCGTAGACCGACTCTCCCAGTTCTTTCGTTAGCTCCCGATACTGTTCGCCTGGATCGCGGCCGGTCCTGGCCATCATCTCCGCTGCCAGCAAGTTCATGATGAGGCCGTCCTTGTCGGTGGACCAGACCGTGCCATCGCGGCGGAGGAAGGAGGCTCCTGCGCTTTCCTCTCCGCCGAACCCGAGCGAGCCATCCAGCAATCCTTTTACAAACCACTTGAACCCGACCGGGACTTCGACCAGCTTGCGTCCAAGCTTGGCCGCGACACGATCGATCAAACTGCTGCTCACCAGCGTTTTCCCGATCCCGGCATCTGGCTTCCACCCTGGACGATTCGCAAAGAGATAGGCGATCGAGACCGCGAGATAATGGTTGGGGTTCATCAAGCCGGCAGAACGAGTGACGATGCCATGGCGATCGTTATCCGCATCGTTGCCGAAGGCGACATCGAAGCGATCCTTCAGCGCAATGAGGTTGGCCATGGCAGAGGGGGAGGAACAGTCCATGCGGATCTTGCCGTCCCAGTCGAGCGGCATGAACCGGAAGGTGGGATCGACGGCTGGATTCACCACCTCGAGGTTCAAGCCATATCGCTCTGCGATCGGCTGCCAGTAGGCCACACCGGCTCCGCCAAGCGGATCGACGCCGAGTTTCAAGCCGGCTGACCGCAGCAGGTCCATATCGATGATCTGCGCGAGATCGCCGATGTAGGAGCCGAGGTAATCATGGGGCTTGGTTGTTGCGGCCCGTCTGGCGCGAGCGTAGGGGAGGCGGGCGACTACATGGAGATCGGCCTTCATCAAGGCATTCGCCCGGTCCTCGATCCACTTCGTCACCGCGGTATCAGCCGGCCCACCATGGGGCGGGTTGTACTTGATGCCGCCGTCTTCCGGCGGATTATGTGAGGGGGTGATGACAATGCCGTCTGCCAGGCCGGAGCTCTTGCCCCTGTTGTAGGTGAGGATCGCATGAGAGATCACCGGAGTCGGGGTATAGCCTCCGTCCCGATCCACCATGACCAGGACTCCATTGGCCGCCAGCACCTCTAAGACGCTGGCAAAGGCCGGCTCAGACAGGGCATGGGTGTCCATCCCCAGATAGAGAGGGCCAGTGATGTTCTCTCTCCTGCGGTATTCGTAGATCGCCTGCGCAACCGCAATAATATGGACTTCGTTAAAGCTGCGCTTGAAAGAGGTGCCTCGATGGCCCGAGGTGCCGAAGGTGACGCGCTGCTCGCGCAGGTTCGCATCAGGCTTCTCGGTGTAATAAGCCGTGATGAGACGAGGGACATTGACCAGCATCGACGCCGGCGCCGACTGACCCGCAAGAGGATGGTTGGCCACGGCAGAATCCTTTGGTAGAGATGAGTAGGGGTGGCCTCCGTGCAACGATTTCTGAACAGTACCTCTTTCACGGGGAGATGATCAACTCACGAAATAGGTAGGAAGCCAGCGCATTGAGCCGTGGCAGAACCTTCTATATCTATCATTGGGTATTGATCGGAAAGGAGGTGGAAAGACACGTCCTCGAGTTTGGCAGATCCAATAAGCCAGGAACCAAAAATGTCAGCGGGAGAGCGTAGCCAGGCGGTATCGAGGCCCACTTTGCGCCTGGCTCCTTGGGATCAGGATAGGCTAGGTGCTGGAGATGGACGCGTAGTGGACTATTCGAGCGTCAGAAATGAGCCGTCGGTTTCCGTGGCGAAAGCCTGGAGGTGAGTGCGATGCAGGCGGAGGAGGGTTTCGATCGTGTCCGTGGAGCAGTCGTCGACTCGAATCCACACACCTTCGGCGGGTGCCCAAAGAGAAAGCTGCGTTGATGAAAATCGGCGTCTTTTGTCACGATTCTATAGATCATTCATGAGTCCGACATTGGCCGCTCTATTCTTTGCACACCTTTGCTATCGAGGTAATCGGCAATTGCCTTAAACCTCTCATATTTCCGCGCAAGATACATATTCTCATCAACCCCATCATAGAGCACGTGGAAGAGTTTGACGCAAGATGGCCCGCTATATCGAAAATAATACGAAGGGTTCTTGCTGCGCGTTGATTTATGGATGGTCCTTCCGGGCAATCCAAGATCGACTAAATGGCGCATGAGGTGTTCAATGAAATCTCTGGAGCCACTCACAAAACTCGCGCAAGGCTTGCGGGTGTTGTTGCCCTCCCAATAAACTGAGCCATCCCCGTCCCAGCAGCCTCGAATGAAATGTCTCAAAAACTCCGAAGGGATTTCCGGAAACTGTAGCGTGATACTTTTTCTTGGCGTGAGTCCCAATCGTTGGAGGTCGGCGTATATCTCCGCATTGTCAATGCGGAAGTGATACAGCGCACCCGCTATTCCTCTTTTTGCTGAGAACCCTAACCTCGCATTGCTATTTAGGAGGGCTATGACCTTCTCTAGAAGTTCAGGCTCCTTCTGACCTACAGTGACACGAAACTTGATGGGGCCAATCGGTTTAACGAGACATCCATCCGTGTAGATGACACCAAGCACATAAGCCATCGCAAACGTCCACGACTTGAAGAACGACTCATTGACATGCCGTCTCTCGTGACTGATTGCCTTGCCAGGGGAATAAACGTTGGAACTGTACGAAATCTTACCCTGCTCCAGGGCAAGATTCCTTGCTTCGGTCAGCGTCCTGCGGACAACCTTATGTTGCGCCAGGAGTTTGTGGATGTATTGACGGGTGCAGTTGAATTGGCGTGCGATGTCGTTGAGTGATAGGCCGGATTTGTACTTCTGCTCTAAATCTTCTTTAGTAATAGGAATTGGGAGACGGCTTCCTACTCTCCGCGTGACGTGCGACTTGTGCCGCTTCTCCGCAGCAGCATCATAACAGGATGCGCAGAGCCCTCTGGCTTTGTGATTATGTTCCTCGGTGCCACAGGACTTACATCTGTCGTGGCCTTTCGCCCAGCTCATCACTGCCTCAGTTTAGTGATACGCGACAAGACATTTCACAGGAAAGAGACGCAACGGACGAAGCCCGATGGGCATGGCCTCGAAGGGAAGTTATTGTAAAATGGGAACGAGCATATCGCAAGACGGGTGTGGAGAAATGGCAGTATTTGTTCATTAATGACATAGTACGGGCTTGTAAGGCCAATTAGATACCGGCGGCTCTACGCGTTGCAATAATCCTCGAAGGGATATAGTTGCTGATCTAGAGCTGGCCGTTGAATTCTTTTGGCTCCGAGGGTAGTGTGGAGTACCCTTATTTCGAGACTAATGCGTGAGTTTACATAATCGTTCTTATCAGACGTAAGAGATTTACCCTTTATGTCCCTTGAACTGCTGACCCGCATCCAACATGAGCTGTCAATTACTAGCAGCGCCATCCATGAAACCGTGCTGGCCATCGCTGAGCGAGTCAATCGCAAGGTGCAGGTGCTGCGCCTCCATAGCCAGGCAGCCCAATTGCTGCGCCAGATCGAACAGGTCCACAGTGACCTCGGCAGCCAGATTGCTGCGCTCGCCTCCCGGAGAATTCCGTTCAGTTCCACGTCACTCGTTCCGCCCGATCAGTTGGAACAGCTCATCAGCCAGGCTGGCCAGCGCATTCAACAGCTCAAGCATATGCTGGCCACCGTGGACAGTCAGATCCGCGAGCTCCGGCTGGAAACGATCCACCATGAGCTCCTGACGCTGCAACAGGATTTGAGCCTTCGCGCTGCGGCCCTTGAACGGTTCCCGGTCATCCAGGGCTCATCCGTCATCGGAAAGACTCTTACTGAGATGAGACTGCCTGCGTCGATCCGTCTGGTGACCATCATTCGTGGCCCCTTTCTCGTACCTCCCGAGGAGGCCCTTGCGCTCCGCACCGGCGATGTGGCGGTGATGATCGGGCCGCAGGCAGACCTTGCGCTGGTGGCCCCATGGTTCACCCAAACACGGCACAGCAAACCAGCCTAAGCGGCAAGACGAGCCCCCTCTCCTTGAGGTACAATTCTCACAGGAGGAACTGGATCATGCGTACGTGGCACATCCTCATCTGCCTCGGATTCTTGGCCTGGCATGGCAACCAGACAACCTGGGCCGCGCCAGCCGCGGAGCCGGTCGCGCTCAAGTCCAACGACTCACCGGGCCTCCGCCTCCTGGAAGAGATTCAAACCGTCATTACCGACCTCGCCGAATCGGCAAAACCCTCTGTTGTGAATCTCATTCCCCTCTCCGGGCCAGGACGAGGACGGGATCTTTCTCAAGAGCGGCTCCCCAATGCCTCAGGCTCAGGGTCCGGAGTCGTCATCGATCCCACCGGCTACATCGTCACCAACAACCATGTGATTGGCGAGGCGACGGAAATTGAAGTCCGTTTTTCCGATACGTCCAAACTGATCGCGCAGGTCGTCGGCAAAGATCAGGATACGGACTTGGCCGTCCTCAAGGTGACCGCCACTCATCCCCTCTCCAGCGCAAAGTTCGGCGATTCGTCAGGCGTGCGCGTCGGCCAATGGGTGCTCGCGGTGGGGAACCCGTTCGGACTCGATCGGACCGTGACGCTCGGCGTGGTCAGCGGGATCGGCCGGGAGAACATCAATCTCTCGCGCTATGAAAACTTCATTCAGACGGACGCCTCCATCAATCCCGGCAACTCGGGCGGCCCCCTCTTCAATCTGCGCGGCGAGATCATCGGCATCAATACCGCGATCATCAACTTCGCCCAAGGGATCGGCTTTGCCATTCCCTCCAATATGGCCAAGCACGTGATTCAGCAATTGATCGCTCAGGGGCGGGTGACGAGAGGCTGGCTGGGCGTCGGCATCCAACCGCTCACGGTGGAGCTGGCACGCAAGTTCGGCGTGAAAGAAAACGAGGGGGTCCTGATCAACGAAGTCTTCGAGAAGGACCCGGCTGCAGCAGCCGGGATCAAGCCTGGCGACATCCTCACCCGCATCGACGGCACCGTCATCGACACGCCCAGTCGGCTCTCGCGTGTCGTGGCAGGCCTGCTCCCCGGGGCCACGGCAAAAGTCGAAATCGTCCGTGATCAGCAGCGCCTGGTGTTGGACGTCGCCCTCATCGAACGCCACGACCACGCCGTCACGACCTCCCTGCCCCAGACCCGCACCGACGTGAAACTCGGACTCGACGTGCAGGATCTGACGGCAAGCCTCGCCGACAAATTCAAACTGCGGGAAAGCCGCGGGGTGCTCATCGCCAAGGTGGAGCCGGGCAGCCTCGCCCAATCGGAAGGGCTGCATGAGGGAGACCTGATCAAGGAAGTGAACCGCGTGGAGGTGGGATCGGTCGGAGAATTCAGCCACGCGGTTTCGAAGGTCCGACACGGCGACACCATCCTGCTCCGCGTACTGCGAGAAAACCGCGCGTTCTACGTGGTGCTGAAATCGACCGAGCCCTGACGGATCGCATCGCCGCTTGCGCCCCCTAGCTCGTCAACCAGCCTTGGTCGGCAAAGCTGATATAGCGCCCATCGCCGACGACCAGATGGTCCAGTACCTGAATCCCCAAGAGCTGTCCTGCCGACACCAACCGCGCCGTCAGCACTCGATCTTCCTGGCTCGGCGTCGGATCACCGCTGGGATGGTTATGGAGAAAGATCACGGCCGCCGCGGATTCTTTGACCGCAAGCGTAAAGACTTCGCGTGGATGGACGATGCTGAGCGTCAGGCTGCCTGCTGACACCGTCGCGTCACGCAGGATGGCATGCTTGGCATCCAACAACACCACTTTAAAGATTTCATGACGGAGATCCCGCAAAGCGGGGTGGTAATGGGTGAAGAGATCGCGGCTCGAAGTGATCTTGGTGCCTTTCGTCAGAGGACCAGCCAGGGCACGCTTCCCCAGCTCCAGCGCCGCCTTCAATTGAGCTGCTTTCGCTGTCCCGACGCCCGGAACGGCACAGAGTTCCTCAATGCCACATTGCGCAAGCCCTGCCAGCCCTCCCAGCCGATCAAGAATGTCCATTCCAACCTGGACCGCAGAACAACGCCGCCGCCCGACTCGAAGCAGAATGGCGAGCAGTTGCGCGTCGGTCAATGTCTGTGAACCTTGAGCCAATAATCGTTCGCGCGGCCGTTCCGTTTCAGGCCATTGCGCAATCCCTTGCCCCGCTTTCTTGCTCGCCATAGTGGCCCCCTGCACAAAAAGTGACACTCCGAACGTTTTTGTACTGGCACTAGTCCCCTTACTGCCTACTCATGACAAATACGTATAGCCTAACCTGTTGAAATTACGTACATCGATTGATTGGCGCAGGTTTTGCTTTAACACGCTGGCAGCAGTACACATCACAACCCGGGAGGATTCGATGGGATGTCCGAAATGCAAAGGTCTCATGATGTTGGAGCGGTTCTCAGATTTCTTTTTGATATTTTACGCCTGGAAGTGCATTAACTGCGGCGCGATCATCGACCGCACCATTTCGAATAACCGGCGGAAGAGCTTGGCCGTTCAGGAACCCCAGGCAGTGGCGACCCGCTAAGACCATCGCAATTCGTCTCCGTTGGTCGCCACTCGTGGTCGCCGTAATCATGCGTCGACCGCATGGCCCCTCATGCCGCCACATCGTCAGGCGGCATTATAAGCAGCCCCTCAAAAATCGTCAAAACGCTTCCATTTCTCACGCCAGTTCCTCGTGACCAGCCGCACCATCGCGCCGGGTAAATCCCGCAGATCTCCGCCAGAGCAGTCACCTTGACCCCTTCAAAAACGCTATGTTAGAGTCAGTTGCTCCTGAAATGCCTCTCACCTGAAATTATGCGCATCATTGCCGGATCCCACCGAGGCCGACGCCTCAGTGGACCAGAAGGGACGGCTCTCCGCCCCACATCAGATAAGGTTCGTGAGGCCCTCTTTTCGATTCTGGGGCCTCAGGTGATTGGAAGTCGTTTTCTGGATTTGTACGCAGGCACAGGAGCCGTCGGGATTGAAGCCTTAAGCCGTGGCGCCGCAACCGTCACCTTTGTCGAATCAGACCCCAAGGCCGTGAAGCTATTACGGGAAAATCTACAGGCCTGTCAGCTGCTCGACCGAGCCAAGGTCTGCGTGGGAGAGACCGCCACATTTCTCGCGCGACAAGACTGGTGGGATGGCCCCTATGACATCTTCTTTGCGGACCCACCCTATGCCGCGCTGGATGAGCTGGAAGTCCTGATCCATGCCTGGAGACCAGGGCTGCTGTCGGAAGAGGCGACCGTGATGATTGAACAGGACTCGCGCACGACATTGCCAGACTCGATCGACCACGCGACTCTGGCGCGGCGATACGTCTACGGCGACACCTCACTCTATCGGTATCGCCTATCCACATCCGACATGGCAGAGTCACCCGCATCATGAAAATTGGCATCTATCCAGGAACCTTCGATCCCATTACCCACGGGCACACGGACATCATCACCCGAAGCTTGAAGGTGTTTGATAAAGTGGTGGTCGCCGTCGCGCCGAATCCGGCCAAGCATCCCCTCTTCACGCTGACCGAACGGCTGGAGATGATCCGGGTCGTGACGCAGGAGATCCAAGGAGTGGAAGTGACCCACTTCGACGGCCTGCTGGTAGACTATGTCCAGCGATACGGCGCCCATGCGATCATCCGGGGGTTGCGGGCCATCTCAGACTTTGAACATGAATTTCAGATGGCCCTCATCAATCGCAAAATCGCCAAGCAGGTCGAAACCGTCTTCCTCATGCCTAGCGAGGAATATTCTTATTTATCGTCCACCATCATTAAAGACGTGGCCACCCATGGCGGGGCGCTCACGGAATTCCTGCATCCAGAAGTCGCACGCCGGCTGCAGGAACGAATCAGGAGTTTGAAAACATGAAGCTTGCTGCACGCGCAGGGCGGATCGCCCCCTCCCCAACTTTGGCCATGGCCGCCACCGCAAAAGCCATGGCGGCCCGCGGAATCGACGTCGCCGACTTTTCGTCCGGGGAGCCGGACTTTGACACGCCGGAACCGGTGAAGGCCGCGGCCGAAGCTGCGATTCGCGCCGGGTTCACCAAATACACGCCCTCGTCCGGCATCGATGAACTGCGCCAGGCGATTATCGACAAGCTGCAGACTGAGCAAGGGCTCCACTACGAGAAGTCTCAGGTGCTGGTTTCCTGCGGCGCCAAACATTCCCTCTACAACCTGGCCGAAGCGCTCCTCGAAGCAGGCGACGAGCTCATCATTCCCGTTCCCTATTGGGTCTCCTATGCAGACCAGACTCTGCTCAACGACGCCACACCGGTGTTTTTGCAGACCCGCGAAGAGGATGGCTACGCCATTGATGCCAAGGAGTTGAAGCGGCTGGTAACTCCGCGCACCAAAGCGATCATCGTCAATAGCCCCTGCAATCCAACCGGCGCGACCTACAACCGGGCGACGCTCGAACAGCTGGCCGAACTAGCCGTCAGCCGGGATCTCCTGCTGATTTCCGATGAGATTTATGAAAAGGTCCTCTATGACGGCGCGACCCACACGAGCATCGCGTCATTGGGACCGGAAGTGGCCGCCCGTACCGTCGTGATCAACGGAGTCTCAAAAGCCTATGCCATGACCGGCTGGCGGATCGGCTACGCGGCGGGGCCGAAAGACCTCTTGAACGCCATGGCCAACATTCAAAGCCAGAGCACGTCCAACCCCTGCTCCATTTCCCAAAAGGCTGCCGTAGTGGCCTTGCGTGAAGGCGATGCCTTTACGAAAAAGATGGTCACCGAGTTCGACCGGCGGCGGCGCGTGATCGTCGAACGGCTCAACGCGATGCCAGGCGTTCGTTGCAGCATGCCCAGCGGAGCATTTTATGCATTTCCCAATGTGAGCGGATTGCTCGGACGGAAGGGCCCCAACGGAGCCATCTCCACCCCGACCGATCTGGCCAACTATCTCTTGAAGGAATTCCAGGTCGCCGTGGTTCCCGGTGAGCCGTTCGGGAGCCACCAGCATATTCGGCTGTCCTATGCGACCAGCATGGAGACGATCGTCCGTGGCATGGATCGCCTCGACGCGGCGTTCAAGCAGCTCACCTAAAATGGGACCCCTCATCATGAGGACCCCAGCATCGTGACGAGATCAGTTTTGTTGTTTTAGCAGGAGGAAACGAATCGTGCCAATCTACGAATACCAATGTGACAGCTGCGCAGACCGGTTTGAAGTCAAGCAAAGCATGAAGGACGACGCCCTCACCACCTGCCCGAAATGCGGGAAGCATGTACAGCGGCTGATTTCCTCGCCTGCCATCATGTTCAAAGGCAGCGGGTGGTACGTGACCGACTACTCCGACAAAATGAAACCATCCTCAGGGAGTGAACCACCGGCGCCCAAGACCGGGGAGAAGAAAGAGGCGGCGCCCAGCACGTCTGAACAAACGACGTCTGCCGCTCCTGCGACTCCCGCTTCTCCCCCCGCGTCCGCGCCGGCCAGTGCCCCATCGAGTCCGGCCCCGGCGGCCTCCAGCACCACGACAACCGCACCCTCGTCTTCCGCTGCCAAATAAGCAGCGGAGCGAGATGCGCTAGCGCGTCGCCTTCGTTGCGGCTTTCTTCTTGGCTGGAGCCTTCGGCGCGACCTTGGCCGCTGGCTTGGGTGCGCCAGCCTTCGGCGTGGTGACTTTCACCGACTTCGCCAGCCGCTCTTGCGCCGCCGCCAGGTTGTTCTGCAAGTTGCCGATCATGGCCGACTTATCGCGGTTCGCCTTCGTGAGATCATCCACCTGCGCCTGCAGATCGTCCCGCACCTTCCCAAACGACGCCACTTGATTCTCGAGCTGGGCCTTTTCTGCTGTCACCGTCTGCAGCTCGGCACGAAGTTGTTCAACTTGCGCCTGGAGTGCCGGAGGCCAATAATCGCATCCGGACAGACTGACCGCGGACAGTGTGATTGCCGCCGCTGCCACAAGGTTGCGCACCATCATGGTTCGAATCATCAGGACTCTCCTTTCAATATAAACATACAACCGACTTCACCGACTCTCTGTCTCGAGATGCAGGCCATGAGCGGCCAACTGTTTCGCAATGACGCCTCGCTCGATGGCTCCCTCGCGAATGATTCTGATCAAGCCCCGGACGTCGACAACGGTAGACGGGCGCCCGCCAGGCGTCGGTCCCGCATCGACGATCAGATCGACCTCTTCGCCCAGGTTCGCCTGAACGTCTTCGGCCCTGATTGGCGGCGGAAGGCCTTCCCGATTCGCACTGGTGCCGGTCACTGGCCCGACCTGCCGCAAGAGATCGACCAGCGGCTGGCAGGCACTCAGACGAATGCCGACTGAACCGGTTCCCGCCGTCACGGCATCAGGGAGTGCCACGGCTGCGGGAAAGACGATCGTCAGAGGTCCGGGCCAAAAGGCATTCATCAAGACGGTGGCCGCGGGAGGAATCGTCTGAACCAAGGGCGCCAATTGAGATTGGTCTCCAATCAGGAGAAGAATCGGTTTTCCCTCTGAGCGGTCCTTGACCTGCCACAATCTGGCCAGCGCCTGTTTGTCGAAGGGGGCTGCCGCAAGTCCGTAGAAACTTTCTGTCGGCAGAACGCAAAGACCGCCCGCTCCGAGCAGGCGACGCACCTGACCGACAAGCACCGGGACGGTGGCAACCACGTAGCGCTCGATCCTTGCCCTGGCAGGAACCATCAGCCCCATTCTGCGTTATGCGTGACGTGCGAACGCCCGGTGCGCAATATCCGTCCGGTAATGCGCGCCGTCAAAGGCAATCGACCGGGTTACGCGATAGGCTTCCGCTTGCGCGACAGCCAGGGTCTTCCCTAATCCTGTAATGCCCAGTACCCGCCCCCCGGCTGTCACCACCTCGGCGCCGGTTCGTGCGGTGCCTGCATGGAAGACCACCGTCGTCGCATCGGGCACGGACGGTAATCCGTGAATCGCGCGGCCTGTTTGATAGGAACCGGGATAGCCTGCCGACGTCATGACGACACAGACCGCCGTGTCATCATGCCACTCGACGCTCAGCTGATCGAGCCGATGTTCGACCACCGCTTCGATCACCTCCAGCAAATCGGTCTTGAGCAACGGGAGCACGACTTGAGTTTCCGGATCTCCCATCCTGGCATTGAACTCCAAGACATAGGGTATCCCCTTCACAACCATCAGTCCGGCATACAAGACGCCCTGAAAGGGACAGCCCATGCGAGACAGGGCCTCGACGGCTGGATAGAGCACCTGCTTCGTAACCTGTTCGCGCAGTGCCGCAGTGCCAAGCGGAGCAGGACAATAGGCGCCCATGCCACCCGTATTGGGACCCGTATCGGCATCGCCGACCCGCTTATGATCCTGCGCCGGCAACATCGGCACCACTGTCCGGCCATCCGTGAAGGCCATGATCGTCAGTTCTTCACCATCAAGAAACTGCTCGATCAACACGCGCTGGCCGGCCTGACCAAATACGGCATGTTCCATCGAATCGCGAACGGCCTGCTTCGCCTCCTCGCGGGTCGTCGCGACCACCACGCCCTTCCCCTGCGCCAGTCCATCGGCCTTCACCACCACAGGCAGTTCGTGATGATCAAGATAGGCCAAGGCCGGAGCGAGCTGATCGAAACTCTGCGCGGTCGCCGTGAGGATCTTCGCGCTGGCCATGATCTCCTTGGAGAAGACCTTGCTGGCTTCGATGCGCGCGGCGCCCTTCGTTGGTCCGAATATTTTCAGTTTGGATTTACGGAACTCGTCGACGATGCCCAGCGCCAGCGGCACTTCCGGTCCCACGACCGTCAGATCGATCTGCTCCGACTGCACGAAGGCTTTCAGGGCGACGATATCATCGGCCTTAATCGGTACACAGGTCGCGAGGGATTCGATCCCCGCATTGCCAGGCGCACAGTAGAGCTTGGGCTTGCGGGGACTTTGCGCAAGCTTCCACACCATCGTGTGTTCTCGCCCCCCGCTCCCGATGACAAGAATCTTCACCCTCGACTCCTCAATTCTTTCCTGGAGTGGTGCGCGCGGGACGGATGTTCAAACCGGCCTTCCAGCAAGGCCGCAGACGAAGGCAAAACCGGAGGCGTAGCCCTCTGGGCTACGTTGAGGATTTTGCCAAGCCGAGAACGAAGCTGGAGGCTGGTTTCAACATCCGTCAAT
>ERZ1292640.971-Hain-H43-02um-R1-971-length-23782-cov-6_pt1 | contig 23782 bp, 17 predicted proteins | sample MGYA00564404_ERZ1292640 | MGnify/ENA primary metagenome ERZ1292640 (study PRJEB36523, sample SAMEA6512636) | groundwater metagenome | collected 2019-01-08 | study: AquaDiva: Metagenomics assemblies of 32 groundwater samples
CTATCTATCAAATTATTAAGGGAAAATAATATGAAAAGTTGTACCCTGCCCAGGCGTGCTATCCACTTCGATAAGCCATCCATAGTGATTACAGATTCGCTTCACAATAGCGAGTCCGATTCCCAACCCTTCCCCTTGTGTAGAGCCACGAAAAAAACGCTCATAAAGTAATGGCAAATACGCTGGTTCAATCCCAATACCAGAATCTGAAATTGACAATCGCTGATGATTAAATTCAACTCGAATATATCCGTGCTGGGTATATTGCACCGCATTGCGAATCAGGTTCATCAAAGCTGTATGCAATGCCTGGCGATTGACGATTAGCACCACGTCCGGGGCAATGAGCACCTCAAAAATCAGTTTCTTTCTAAAGATCTCAGTCATCAAAGGATCTGCTGCATCATAAACACATTCCGCCACTGCAACGGTCTCTATCACTCCAAGCGCCTGTTCACGCGCAAGAAATAACAAGGCCTGTAATTGCTCACCCATGCGGGTGGCAGCCGCCTCAATCATTTTTATTCGATGGCGGGATCTGACGGGTAAATCAGGTGCCGCAACCAACAACTCACAACTGGTAAGAATGGTTGTAATGGGAGTTCTTAATTCATGACTGATATTGGCAGTGAATTCTTGCTCGCGTTGAAGCATACGCTTGATACGATTCTGATAGTCATCCAGCGCACGGGCAAGCTGCGCCACTTCCTCATCCATATCGGGCTGTGTCAGCAGCCCGACTTGAATATCGCCCGGCGCGAGTAAATTGACTCGTTCAGCCAGATCAGTGACCTGCTTAACCAGTATCCTGGCCAGCAGATAGCCCACCACAAAAGCAATCGCAACAACCACTATCCAGGATAATACAATCAATAGTCTCAGTTCCCGCAGGCGTTGCTTATGCAGCGTAATACGATAAGCAACCACGAACTTCACTTCATCAATAGATCGTACCAATACATGAAAATCTTCCGTACCGTAATAAATTCTATGATAATCCGGGTTCAATCCCCGCAAATATGCTGGAAGCCGAAGCTCTTCCTCCATATTACGAATGACATAGCTTTTAAGATGCGAGCCAATTTGAGAATTAAAATCGGAGTGCTTCGAATAACGATGAACAAGATGATCCATTTCCATTTTAATCACTTGTTCAATATGAGCTTCTTCTATGTTATCTGAAGCAAAATAGAGAATAATGCAAAGTGTTCCAACAATAAAAATGCAGAATGTTGCCAGCGCTACCGCAACACGATAGCGCAGGCTGCGGTCAATCTGGAATTTGTGCACGAGAAGTCAAACAATAGCCGAGACCATGGACAGTCTCAATGGGGTCGTAGCCACCCGCCTGTGTTAACGCCCGCCGTAAAATATGCATATGACTGCGCAGGGTGTCGCTGGTTTCCTGCACATCTTCCCAAGCTTCCATTTCAAGCTCTTCCCGGCTAAATACCCTGCCAGGCTCACTCATCATCAGCGCCAATAAGCGTATGCACTTAGGCGGAAGCTTAACGTTCTTGTTTTCAAAACGGATCGAAAGTGTTTTGGGATCAAAGGAAAGTTTGTCAAATTCCAAGGTGCGATTTGCCACTTTACCAATATGTCTTTTATGCATTGCCAGCAGGCGAGCTTCGACTTCTTTCAATGCAAATGGTTTAATGAGGTAATCATCCGCCCCGTGCTCAAAGCCCGCCAATTTATCTTCCAATGTATCGCGTGCTGTCAACATCAAGATCGGCGTATCAATCTGCGATTCCTGACGGAGCTTGCGGCACAAGGTAATCCCATTCATTCCCGGCAGGCCTAAATCGAGTAGAATTGCATCAAATCGCTGTGTTACCGCAAGATGAAGTCCGGCAATGCCATTAACAGCAGCATCCGCAGTATGTCCCCGTGATTCCAGAAAATCATACAGATTGGCGGCAATAGCCAAATCATCCTCAATAATCAATATATGCACAAAATTACCTGCAACAACAATTTAAATCTGTTGAGTTTCCCATCTAATGAAATTTACGGCTCAATGTATGAACAGCTTCAACCAACGCGGCCGCATTCTCTGGAGGAGTGAACTGGGAAATACCATGCCCCAGATTAAATACATGACCGCTACCATTACCATAACTGGTCAGTATCTTTTCCACTTCTGCAGCAATTACTTGAGGTGATGCAAATAGCGCCGAAGGATCAAGATTGCCCTGTAGTGCAACTCTATCCCCCACCCGGCGACGTGCCTCACCGATATCTATTGTCCAATCTAATCCGACTGCATCGCAGCCAATGTCAGCAATAGCCTCTAACCACAAACCACCGCCTTTGGTAAAAACGATACTTGGAACGCGCATCCCATCCTGTTCACGTTTTAATCCGCTCACAATCTGCTGAATATAACGCAATGAGAATTCCTGATAAGCCGCATGTGAGAGTGCGCCACCCCAAGTGTCAAAAATCATTGCTACCTGCGCACCCGCCTCTATCTGCCCATTAAGATAGGCTGTAACAGCTTTTGCATTCACATCCAGTATATGATGCAGCAAGTCGGGACGCTGATACAGCATGGTTTTGATTTCACGAAACTCAGTGCCGCCACGGCCTTCCACCATATAGCAAGCAAGCGTAAAGGGACTACCGGAAAAACCAATCAATGGCACTTGATTATCCAAAGCCTTGCGGATTTCCGAAACCGCATCCATCACATAACGTAATTCTGCGCCAGGATCTGGAACCATTAATGCATAAATTTCTTTTTCTTCACGCAGTGGACGTTCAAACATAGGGCCCTCGCCCTGTGAAAAATACAACCCCAGTCCCATTGCATCAGGAATCGTTAAAATATCCGAAAATAATATGGCCGCATCTAATGGAAAACGCGCCAGCGGTTGCATCGTTACTTCAGTAGCAAAACCTGGATTCTTACACAAAGAAAGAAAATCTCCAGCGCGCGTGCGCGTTGCATTATATTCCGCCAAATACCGGCCAGCTTGGCGCATAAGCCAAACAGGTGTGTACTCAACAGGTTGTTTCAGTAATGCGCGCAGTAGTGTATCGTTTTTGAGTGTTGTCATTAAAAAAGCCTATATTTATCGTTTTTTTGAAAGGCTCCTAACTCAGTGTATTAACCTTTCCCAACCGCTAATATTACCAGCGAATGGCCATCACGTATATTGCCAATCCGGTATTAAGAGCCAACTTGTCAGCCAGAAGAGTTATCTATTTCAATAAGATGGCTACGTATTAGCTTAGTCTTCCGCAATCGTAAATAACCGTTGATATTCTTTAATCGCGTAGCGGTCCGTCATACCAGCAATATAATCAGCGATAGCCTGGCGCCCCTCTTGCTCAAATTTTTTCTGATACTTGACAGGAAGCAGCTTTATATCAGCGCTAAAAGCTGTAAATAACCTTTCGATGGTATGACGCGCTTTATTGCTCATACGCACAACGCGAAAATGCCGGTAGAGATTGTCATATAAAAATTTCTTTAATTCTTGCTGTTCCTTTTTTATCTGCGGACTAAAACCAATCAGCGGCGGCGCCAAATGTATTGCAGCGAGACTGTTCACATCAGCGTTCCTGATATTAAGCGTACTTTGTTGTATTAAATCAGTCGCCAGCGTATTAATTATACTACGCACAGTCTCGTAAACCATGCGACGCTCCGGAAGTACCGGATATTTATTTTTTATTTGTGTGAGGTGACGCGAAAAGATGGATACTGCTTCCAACTGATCCAAAGTAATCAAACCTGAACGTAGCCCATCATCTACGTCGTGATTGTTGTAAGCAATCTCATCTGAGAAATTTGCCAATTGCGCTTCCAGAGAAGGTTGCGTACGTTGCAGAAAGCGTTCTCCAAGTTCACCTAATTTTTGTATGTTCTTTTTGGCGACATGCTTGAGTATCCCTTCCCGCGTTTCATAACAAAGATTAAGGCCATCAAAAGCAGCATAACGCTCTTCAAGGACATCAACAACCCGCAAGGATTGGAGATTATGCTCAAAACCTCCATAATCCTTCATACAATCATTCAGTGCATCTTGCCCGGCATGCCCAAATGGCGTGTGTCCCAGATCATGCGCCAGTGCAATCGCTTCGACCAGATCTTCATTCAAGCACAAGTTTCTTGCCATTGAGCGCCCAATCTGGGCAACTTCCAAACTGTGTGTCAGGCGCGTACGAAACAAATCCCCTTCATGATTGACAAAAACCTGGGTTTTATATTCCAGCCGGCGGAAGGCTGTGGAATGTATAATCCGATCCCGGTCACGCTGAAACTCACTACGCCCAATCGGCGGCTCTTCCTGAATTAAGCGTCCCCGTGAGTTATCAGAAGACACAGCATAAGCGGCCAGTTTATCCATCGGCCATACATGCTGATATTGTTTCGGTTAGCACTGTTGGTGGAATATCTGCGCGCATGACGGCTTCACCAATGCGGTTCAATAGAATAAAACGAGTCTTTCCAGATTCCACTTTTTTATCCAGCGTCATCAATTGCAAATATTTTTCTGGCGGCATTTCAGGTGCGGCAATAGGTAGCCCGGCTTGTATAAAAATCTTGCGTATCCGGTTAACGTCGGCTTCACTGATGAGTTTCATCCGCCGGGATAATTCAGCCGCCAGTATAGTCCCTGCGGCCACTGCTTCACCATGCAGCCAGATGCCGTATCCCATCCCGTTTTCAATGGCATGACCAAACGTGTGGCCCAGATTCAGCAAAGCGCGCACCCCTTTTTCCTTCTCATCGGTAGCGACTATCTCAGCTTTGTTCTCACAGCTACGCCGAATGGCTTCATTAAGAATGACTGGATCGCGTGCCAGTAAGCGGTGCATATTTTGTTCCAGCCAATCGAAAAAGGCTGGATCGCGAATTAGGCCATATTTGATGATCTCAGCAAGGCCGGCGCGCAGTTCTCTGTCGGGTAAAGTGCTCAATGTGGCACTATCGGTCAATACCATGCGCGGCTGATAAAAAGCACCAATCATATTTTTACCCAGCGGATGATTGATACCGGTTTTACCGCCTACCGAGGAATCAACCTGTGCCAGCAAAGTCGTGGGTATCTGGATAAACGGCACGCCTCGCAAATAGGTTGCTGCCGCAAATCCGGTCAGATCACCAACGACGCCACCACCCAGAGCCAATAGGGTCGTATTTCGTTCGCAATGATTTTTAAGGAGCGCATCAAAAATCAAATTTAAAGTTGCCCAATTTTTATGGACTTCACCGTCGGGAAGAATAATCGGAATCGAAATAACGCCATTTTTATCCAATGCTGTGCGCAATTTCTCCATGTATAAAGGCGCAATCGTTGTATTGCTCACAATGGCAACCCGTTTCTGCGGCAAACAAGATAAGATCAAATCAGCCTGTTCCAGGATGCCATGACCGATATGTATCGGATAACTGCGCTTTTCTGTTGAAGGGGTAAAATCGACTGAAATGGTTTGCATAGTATTTTGGTGGCTATTCTGTTTGATGGAATTGAAATTAATGGCGATTAACTTATTAATGAGTTTTTGTACCAGATAGCGCACACCCTGTTTCCCGCTATCTATGATGACATGCGCCGTTTCACGATAAAGAGCATCCCTCTGGACATAGAGTTCGTTTAATCTTGCAAATAAATTTTGTGTTTGAAGCAAGGGGCGATTTTTATCATGCCGGGTACGCCGATACAAATCATTGACCGATGCCCGCAAATAGATAACTATTCCATTTTGCTCAAGTAATCGACGATTCTCCTGATTCAGAACCGCACCCCCTCCCGTAGCTAACACGATATTATTTTTCTTAACCAGTTCAACCAACACCTCAGATTCACGTTTACGAAATCCTGTTTCACCTTCAATCTCAAATATGACTGGAATTTTCACGCCCGTGCGTTCCTGAATTTCATGATCTGAGTCGACAAACTCTTTACCCAAAGAATTAGCCAAAGCTTTGCCGATTGTTGTTTTACCCGCACCCATCATACCGACCAGAATGATATTGGTATCTTCCAGTTTTTTCTGGATGGGTTGGAGTATTTTAGTTTTGGTCAAATTCATACTTATGATTGTAGCTGAATTAATTGCAAGTACAACGCAGATGCCCTAATTTCTTAAGTTGCGCTTTGTGCAAACCTGCCTTGTCCATTTTATGGCCAAGATCAAATCTTTTTAACCGGCTTAAACGACAATACAGATTATTTAATTATTTTTTGTTTGCTTCCGGTTTTGTTTGGATCATGTTTATTAACAAACCAGGAGAAAAACAGCGGCACAAATATCGTCGCAATAAAAGCGGACATGATCATCCCGCCAAAAACCCCTGTCCCCATTGATTGCCGTGCCGCCGAGCCTGCGCCAGATGCGATTACCAATGGAACGACACCTAATATAAAAGCCATAGAAGTCATCACAATAGGCCGAAACCGCAGTTGGGCTGATTGAATAGCCGCCTGCTTAATATCGATACCTTCTTTCATTTTCTGATTTGCAAATTCGACCAGCAAAATCGCATTCTTAGCCGCCAGCCCAATCAATGTCACCATACCGATCTGAAAATAAATATCATTCGGCATATCGCGTAACAAGATCGCGATTAATGCACCCGCCATGGCGAAGGGAATAGCCATAATGACAGCCAATGGCAATGCCCAGGTTTCAAATTGCGCCGCCAAAATCAGAAAAACCATGATGACAGCCAGACTGAAAGCGAAAATCGCGGCTGAACCCATCTTCTTTTCCTGAAACGCAGTCCCTGTCCAGGCAATCTGATAACCCTCCGGTAACGTTCTCGCCGCAATACTTTCGACTAATTCAATAGCATCGCCGGAACTCACGCCACTTGCACCTCTTCCCATTATTTTTGCCGATATCAATCCATTAAAACGTTCCAATTGTTCTGCGCCCACGATATGTTTTACTTTACTCAGTGCAGACAATGGAACCATCAAACCGGACTCCGAACGAACATAAACCTTCCCCAGATCTTCAGCTTTCATTCGATAAGCAGCTTCAGCTTGTAGTTGCACACGATAAGTTCGCCCCGACCGGTTAAAATCATTCACATAAAATGATCCCATCGTACTTTGCAACGTCGCATAGATATCGGTAATGGAAACACCTTGTGCAATGGCTTTGGCTTCATCCACTTCAATAAAATATTGTGGAACAGATGATCGCAAAAAAGTATTTACAGATGCCAATCTGGGCTCCTGTTGCAGGCTTTGCATAAAATCATTTACTACATGGGCTAATTGTCCTATATCAGAATTTAAACGGCTCTGAACATATAACTCAAACCCACCGGTATTGCCTAAACCGCGTATTGCCGGTGGATTAAACGCAATGGCTAAACCATCAGGCTGCTGTGAACCAATTTGAAACAGTTTATTCACCATGTCTTCAGCGCTGGCCGTGCGTTCCGACCAATCTTTCAAACGTATAAAAATAGTCGACACATTCGTCTTATTACCACCGCCAATAAAATCCAGTCCATTGACAGCAAACTGAAAAGTTACTGCGGGATCTTTTGCCATCTCGGTACTTATTGCGTCTGTTGTCTTCGTCGTTCTTGCCAGCGTTGCATTATCGGGTAATATAACTGCCGCGATTACACGGCCTTGATCTTCAGGTGGAACAAAGCTATCAGGAATTTGCCTTACCAAATAAATCAGTCCGGCAATTATTACCAAGAATATCACCGCACTTTGGATTGCATGGCGCAGGCTTAAGCTGACCATACTTACATAGAATCCACGCACACGTTCAAAATAGCCATTGAATCTAATAAAAAAACCCGCTTGATTATGCGTGGATCTGAGTAATATCGCACATAATGTGGGTGTAAGCGTTAAAGCAACGATACCTGAGATAACCCCTGCTACAGCCACTGTCACCGCAAACTGTTGATACAGTTCTCCAGCGATGCCGCCAAGAAAGGCAACGGGTATAAAAACCGCCGCCAGCACCAATGTCATGGCTACCACAGCGCTGGATACTTGTTGCATTGCTTTGATAGCCGCATTAATAGGCGATAACTGCTCTTCGGATATCAGACGCTCGATATTCTCCAGCACGACAATCGCATCATCAACCACAATGCCGATAGAAAGCACCAGCGCAAAAAGAGTCAAGGTATTTATTGAGTAGCCCAACACCCATAGCCCTGCAAATGTCCCGATTAAAGAAATCGGTATGGCAATAATTGGAATCAATGTGGCACGCCAACTCTGCAGAAATAGATACACAACCAGGACAACCAGTAGCATGGCTTCTCCCAGCGTCTTTACAACTTCCCGGATCGACGCCTTGACAAATACACTGGTGTCATAAGGAATAACGTATTGCACGCCCGCAGGGAAGAATTGCTTCAGTTCATCCATTTTTGCTTTGACAGTTGCCGCCGTTTCCAGCGCATTGGCACCGGTACGCAGGAAAATTCCAATCCCGATTCCCGGCTCACCATTGAGTACTGTGTGAATCGAATAATCTTGCGCACCCAGTTCAATACGCGCCACATCTTTAAGATATAGCACGCCCTGCGGCCCGCTGGAACGCAGGATAATATTCTCAAATTGTTGCGGTTCCAACAGCCGGCCTTTTGCTGTTACGGTATAGACCAGTTGTTGATCTGCCAATGCCGGCTCCTGGCCAATTTTTCCAACGGCTTGCTGCGTATTTTGTGCGCGTATGGCATGGATTATATCGCTGGCTGTAATACCAAGCTGCGCCATTCGATCAGGCCGTAGCCAAATGCGCATAGAATAATCCTGTGCGCCAAAAACTCTTGCTTCACCGACCCCAATAGCGCGTCTCAAATCATCCAGGATATTATTAGTAATGAAATTACTTAAAAATAGTGGCGTGTGCTTTTCATCTTTTGAAGTTATTGCAAAAACCAGTAACAGATCATTAGAGCGTTTCTGAACAACGACTCCCGCTCTTCTTACCTCATCAGGCAAACGCGCCAATGCCGTATTGATTTCATTGCTGACATTGAAAGTAGCCCGATCAACATCAGTTCCAATCTCAAATGTTATGGTGATCGTTAACCGGCCGCTTGAATCAGCACTCGAGCTGAAGTACAGCAATCCTTCAATAGCACTGAGTTTTTCCTCAATCGGTGCTGCCACGGTTTTTATCAGGGTTTCCGCGCTGGCGCCTGGAAACGTTGCCGTCACCAAGACAGTTGGAGGAGTTATTTGCGGATATTGCTCGATCGGTAACTGCAAAGCTGCAGCCAATCCAGCCAGGACGATAATGATAGACAAAACCGACGCAAAAATCGGTCGTGCAATAAAGAATCCGGCCATGTGCGCGCAGTTAGATGTACTTATTTAATGGATGTGGAATTTAATAATGAAGAAGGCAAAGCATTCTGCAACTGCGGATCAACAGCTTTACCTGGTGTTAATTTAATCATATTGTCGATAACGACTTTATCACCCGCATTCAATCCATCCAGAATAATCCAGTCCTTACCGATCCAGTCGCCCGCAATAACGGGCCGCTGCATCACTTCATTATTCTCATTGATGATATAAACATATCTGCCCAGATCTGATGTCATGATTGCAATTTGCGGCACAACATAAACACTCCTTGATTCTCCCGCTGTAATTCTTATACGGACAAGCTGGCCTGGTAATATACGTTGATCTATATTCTCAAAGGTTGCACGAAGTTGTTGCGTCCCCAATAATGGATCAATTTTACTGGCTGCAAAATTGATTTTACCTTCCTGTTGATATTCAGATCCGTCCGGCAATATTATTCTCACACTATGCACATTTTTCTCATTCAAATGTCCGCCAAATTGAGACACTTCATTGTCTGAGAAACTGAATCGCACCCATATCGGGGATAACTGGGTCAGTGTCGTCAGCAAACTATTATTGGCCGATACCAATGCACCCTCGGAAAAATGAGATCGACCGCTAACCCCTTTGATCGGCGCTTTTACAGTGGTATAGGAAAGATTTAATTCTGCCTGCTGCACGCGAACTTTCGCGGCTTGCAGGGCTGCTTCCGTGATAGCCAGATCCGCTTTTGCCACATCGTAGGCGCGCTGGCTTACAAAATTCTCAGCCAACAACTGCCGTTGGCGATTCTCTTCGCTTCTGGCACGAATCACACGGACATTTTGTTCAAGAAAACCTGCTTTGGCTTCTGCTAGAGCGTTCTGATAGGGATCCGGGTCAATTAAAAAAAGTGATTGTCCAGCCTCAACTGCCTCGCCTTCAATATATAAGCGTTTGATTAGAATCCCCCCTACCCGTGGCCGGATTTCAATTTCTTTTGCACCTTCGGTTTGCGCGATTGTTTCCAGACTGACTGGCATATTAACCGGCTCTACCGGGATAAATGTAACTGAAATAACTTGATCCATTGAAGGCGCTTGCTGGTTTGATTCATTACCTTCACATGCTATCAACAACAAACTTATTACCCAACAAAAGAAAAAAGCTGTGCATTTCTTTTTCACCGGCTTATGAAATACGTTATTTAGCTTTTTTTTAAAAGTTAACACAATAGAGATTTGCAGGGCGTTTAATGAGATCAAAATCGTAATAAATTATTTTTTGTTACTTCGGATAATGACAGCATAAGCTAAAAATCCAAAATCCGGCCACGTAAGGAAAAACCACAAAAGCATAATAGGGTTCTGTATAATAGATCACATGATAGTTTGACGGATAATGTAGTAAGTATTGCACATTATAAAGATAAGATATTTTTCATAACTTTACCTGCCTACAGATACACGATTAAATGTATTTTGTACCTACGGATCTGTCATACCAGATAGATGCTGGCTATTAAAACTGATACCGGTCATAAAAATTGCATGATCTGATCAGCCTATTTATTTTTAATATTAGATAAATTTTAAAGGTGCGTTGATATGCCTATTCCTATTTTTATTGCCATATTGACTTTCTACGCTATGTCATCAGCAGTTGCTGTCCAGGCGTCTTTGAAGTTGCCTGAAACAGTAAAAGTTGATCCGGCCGCATTAACCTCTGAACCTATGTGCGATCCAAAGATTTCACCTTCGTGGCGAGCAGCGCAGGAAATTGAAGGCGTCAAAATTGCGGCCTCACCTGGCTGTAGCCCGGATAACCCCGCCTGGATCGCAGCGGCGGTTAAGGGGACTAACAATATATCCATGGAAACCCTGATGAAGACAGGTCTTTCGCCCGATGCTATCATTAAAACAGATGATCTGGATGGTGATGGTGATCCTGACCGGATTATTATTAAGCTTGAAATCATGGAGTTGAATGGCCGAACGCCGGATTTCCAGGGATTAGTCCCAACCTTTGATATTGCTCCCGGCATACAACCAGGTGCTTGGGTTTTTGCCCCAAAAACCAGTGGAATGTCGACAGAAAACTTTGAAAGTGTCAGAGCCAATCCATTACTAAGACTTCCTTCACCGGTCATTCGTGTTGAAGTCGGCGATATTGTACAAATCGTGCTGGAGAATACCCATTATTTCCCGCACAGTATCCATCTGCACGGCGTAGACCATCCATTTTCGCACGGCGAACATGGGGGTCAAGACGGCGTGCCGCAAACCAGTGAAGTGGAACTGATGCCGGGCGAACGGCGCGTCTATGAATTTCAGGCTCGCCAGTCGGGCACCATGTTCTATCATTGTCACGTCCAAACCCACACTCATCTGTCGATGGGTCTTGCTGGGATGATTATTATTGAAGAGAACAAACCCAATAACTGGTTGCAAACCTTAAATATCGGCGGCGGTCATGTCCGTCATCCATCCGTAGCAGTGCTGGAGCAATTCGATCAGGAATATGATTTGCATTATCACGCGATGGATAAGGAATTAGGTCAAATCATCCAGAAATATAATGATCCCCGGTTAATTGCGCGCGATATGAACCGGCGCTATGACATCACTGATTCCACGGAAGATTACTTCACCCTGAATGGCTTGTCATTCCCTTATACCTTGAGAGAATCGTTAATAATCGTTGAACCGGATCAGAAAATAAAACTACGCTTGCTAAACAGTGGCGGAGAAATGATCGCCGTCCATACGCACGGCCACCATGCCACGATCACGCATTATGATGGCGTGGAGCATAATCCAATCGCACAAATCATGCGTGACGTCTTCGATATGGCGCCAGCGCAACGGCTTGACCTGAAATTAGAAACCGTCAATGATGGCAAGCACAGTTATGGTGAAGGTGATTGGCTTTTTCATGATCATAGAGAAAAGGGGATTACCACGGATGGCATGGCCGAAGGCGGCAGCATGAGTTCGATTGTTTATAAATCGTATCTGAATGGCGATGGGCTACCCAAGGTCAGTCACTTTGGCATTGATCTGAACAAATATTTCACCAAGGAATATTACGAAAGAAGATTACCCATTTGGCAGGATCTCGATGAATGGGCAAGTTTGGGTTCGCCCGCCGGACAATCAAATATTGATGCTACAACACAGACATCACTACTTAATGTTTTATATGGATTGCTCATAGGATTCTTTACCTACTTGATTATCGCCAAGCGGCAACAAATCAAGCAAACAGTTTCCGGAGTGACTTCACGTCTTAAAAGCCCTAAAGGGGGTACCAATAATGGCTAAGGCTACAATGATTACTTTCTTACTGGCAGGCATTTTTACCTTTAGCTTAAATGCGATGGCACAGGAAAAATCGAAACCTGGCGAACATGATCACCATGATCATAGCGGTCACAGCATGAGTCAAGACAGTGATCCCGCTGTTGATCATCAAGATGAGCAGACCACCACCATGGATCATGAAGGCCATGACCATTCCATTGATCACAGTGCTCACAGCGTTCAAGCCACAGAACATGGCGATCTCCATCACCACCACCACATGGATCATGACCACATCATGGACCATGAAGGTACCATGATTATGGGGCAGAATCTGGACACACTGCCCAGTAGCTGTAAAAGTATCTCAGAAGAAGTCGAAATTACGGTTCGTGCCGGCAGAAAATATGCAGCCAAATTCCCCGGAACAGCTTTCGCATTTGATCAGCAGCAATGGAATGTCAAACCCTGCGCGAAGGTTACTTGGCACTTTATTAATGAAGATCATATACGTCATCAATTTATGATGCATGGTCTACCAAAGTATTTATACAAATATGGCATGTTTCATCTCGAAGTAACCGGTCCTAAAACCGTATCCGGCACAATTATTGTTCCGGCAACGGATGAAACCTACCTTGTGCACTGTGATATCTCGCAACACATGGAAAAAGGGATGAAAGCGCAACTGGTGGTGGGAAAAGGGGGTGAAAATATCCCCAGTATCCCTGGCTTGACGCCATACAATTTAACCGATACCTATGAATCTGAGAATTTACCCAAAGTTTCGGATAAAACTGATAAGGATTCAATCACAAATCAGGTGATTGAGTTTATAAATACCAATTCACGGGATTATGGAGCGATGTTGATGGGTATTCTGATTGGATTGTTGAGCCTGCCTTTGGTTAAAAAAATTACTTTTCGTAAAAAAAATGACTAAATAATATCTCTCTTGGTTTTTAAATCTGCATCCATCAGACGAACCAGAATCAAGTTCATCTGATGGATTTATTGATGGCAGTTTGAATTTATAGCAAAAGATTGAATTATTAACCGGAAAACTAAAGATTCGCCAATAGTCGTTTTGCTGCTATCTTTTGCTCGATCGTAATTTCACCCAATCCCAGGAATCGCTGCCGATGATCATATAAACGTACGATATTACCTCCTGACAGGCCGCTGATATCCGATTGACTCATGACAATACGTCCTTGCAGCATATGTATCGCTGCCAGTTCATCCAAAGTTACCGCCGGGAATCCTTGTAATAAACCATCAATGGGCAGCAAGCAACCATTATCTCGCTCAGTTGCATCCATTTCTTCTACAGCCGATAAAGTCTGTGCCTGCGACAAATCAAAACGATCGATGACAGTACGCCGCAACTTAACCAGATACGCACCGCCGCATCCTAGTGCTTTGCCGATATCTTCCGCCAATGTTCGGATATAAGTACCTGTTCCACATTGAATACTTAATTGCAGCTCATTCTCAATCAGCGATTTAATTTGTATTTCGTGAATAGAAATCTCCCGCGCTGTACGCTCAATCGCTTCGCCATTTCTTGCATAAGCATATAGCGGTTTCCCTTGGTACTTCAGTGCGCTGTACATCGGTGGTATTTGCATGATTTTACCTACAAAATGCTTGAGCACCTGCTCACACTGCGGCAAGGTTGGATTCACAGTATTTGTGAGTTGAATGATTTCGCCTTCTGCATCGCCCGTTGTACTCAGGAAACCAAGTTTTAATGTCGCCTCATAGCCTTTATTAGCGCCTAATAATACCGATGAAAATTTGGTGGCTTCTCCAAAACAGAGCGGCAACAAGCCGGTTGCCATAGGATCCAGTGTGCCGGTATGGCCACATTTGGCAGCGGAGAAAACCCGCTTTGCAATCTGTACTGCTTTATTGGATGAGATACCGTAAGGTTTATCCAATAATAGAACACCGCTGATATTACGTCTAACCGGTTTAATCGAATTATTTGGTGAGAACTCAGCGTGCAACATGCATGCTTTTGTTTTAGCTGTTTGAATCTGTTTGATGTGGAATTTTCTCTTGGGCTATCGCTTCATCAATCAATTTTGACAAGCGGACACCACGCTCGACTGATTCATCATAGATGAAATGCAATTGCGGGATAATCCTTAATTTCATCCGATGAGATAAATTCGAGCGTAAGAAACCTTTCGCATGCTCAAGGCCTTTTTCCACTAAAAAATTTTCTTCTTTACTTCCTAACGTAGTGTAAAAAACTTTGGCATGGCTATAATCACGAGTCACATCAACAGCAGTAATCGTAACCTGCCCTACACGGGGATCTTTGATTTCGTGTTGTATCAGATCTGCCAGTTCACGTTGTATCTGATCAGCAACACGCAGTGTGCGGGAGTAATCTTTAGGCATATGGAGGGTTGCTGATATTAAAGCACTTGTTATAGAAATCGCGCTGTTTCAACGATTTCATAGGCTTCCAGTTGGTCGCCCACCTGAATATCATTAAAGTTTTTCAAGGATAGCCCACACTCAAATCCTTCTCTGACCTCCTTGACATCATCTTTAAAACGCTTCAATGAATCCAACTCGCAGCTATGAATTACCAGACCATCCCGCAGCACCCTAATTAATGAATTTCTTTTAACGAGGCCATCCGTGACATAGCACCCAGCCACTACACCTACCTTAGGGATGCGATAAATCTCACGAATATCAACCAAACCGATGATGTTTTCTTTGCGATCAGGTGACATCATTCCTGAAAGCGCTGCTTTAATCTCATCGACCGCTTCATAAATAATGTTGTAGTAACGAACATCAACGCCACTAGAAGCAATCAGCTTACGCGCACTTGCATCAGCACGCACATTAAAACCAATAACGACCGCTTTTGATGCCAGTGATAAATTAATATCCGATTCAATGATTGCTCCAACTCCACTGTGAATAATATTTACTTTCACTTCATCGGTTGATAGTTTGTGCAATGCATAAGCCAATGCTTCACATGAACCTTGCACATCTGCCTTGATAATCAAAGCGAGAACCTTAACATCTTCTTGCTGATCAAAAACATTTTCAAGTTTTGCAGCTTGTTGTTTCGCAAGCTTTACATCACGATATTTACCTTGACGGAATAGAGCAATTTCCCGTGCTTTACGTTCATCATCCAGCACAAAAACAATTTCACCTGCTTCGGGTACTTCAGATAGACCTTGAATTTCAACCGGAATAGATGTTCCTGCTTGTTTGATCGGCTTGCCATTTTCATCATTCATGGCTCGCACCTTGCCATAAACTGCACCAGCCAGTAAAACATCCCCGCGTTTTAAAGTTCCTGATTGCACCAAAATAGTTGCTACCGGACCACGACCTTTATCCAATCGTGATTCAATCACCACACCTTTAGCCGGTGTTTTTTCGGGTGCCTTTAATTCCAACACTTCAGCTTGCAGTAATATGCTCTCCAGTAAAGCATCAACGCCTTGGCCGGTTTTAGCGGATACTTCAACAAACATCGTATCGCCCCCCCAATCTTCCGGAACCACCGCATGGGCAACCAGTTCGTGCCGAATCCGCTCTGCATTCGCTTCCGGCTTATCCATTTTATTGACTGCAACGATAATTGGAATTTTTGCCGCTTTTGCATGATGAATTGCTTCAACGGTTTGAGGCATGACACCATCATCTGCAGCAACTACGAGAATAACGATATCGGTTATTTTTGTACCACGCGCACGCATGGCAGTAAAAGCTTCATGTCCCGGAGTATCCAGAAAAGTGATCATGCCGTGGTCAGTTTCTACATGATAGGCGCCAATATGTTGTGTGATACCACCTGCTTCACCTCCAGCAACACGGGTACGACGAATATAATCCAGCAATGAGGTTTTGCCATGATCAACATGCCCCATCACAGTAACCACTGGCGCTCGAGGGGCTAATTCTGCTTCGGTAACAATGGTCTCGCTATCGGCAAGAAAAGTCTCCGGGCTATCCATTTCAGCATATTTTGCAATATGTCCCATTTCTTCAACAACAATCATCGCTGTATCTTGATCCAGCATTTGGTTGATGGTCACCATGCTGCCCATTTTCATCAGTACTTTAATGACATCGGCCGCCTTCACCGACATTTTTTGAGCCAAGGCACTCACGGAAATTGTTTCAGGCACCATAATTTCACGTACAATGGGTTCCGTCGGTGCAGAAAAACCATGGATATTCTGATCATCTACATGTGTTGGTTTGCTATGCTTGTCTCTACGTGTACGCCAGCCTTGGCCAGCGGAAAGATCGCCACGGGTTTTAACACCGCGTTTTTTGGTATTTTCATCTTTCCAAACAACTTGCTGTTTGGCTTGTTTCTTTTTCTTCTCCGCTTTTTCTTCAGGCTTCACTACTGGTTTATGCAGTGTCCCATCAGTCGAGTTGGGATGTAATTGAGCTTCAATTTTCTGTTCAGCCTCAGATTTCCTGACAACCGCCGCCTGCACATCATGTTCTGATCCTGCAGCTATAGGGGACACCGGTCTAATTGATATTTCATCAGAAACCATTTCCTGTTTTTCGTCTTTTTTCTCTATTCCTTCAATTATCCCGGTTTTTTTACGCGATTTTTTTTGTTTAATTTCCTCCACTTGGCGCGCAATTAACTCAGCTTGCTTTCTTGCCTCTTCATTACGCAATGCCAATTGCTCTGCATCAATTACAGATTCTTTAGCCGGTTGACCAGTTACCTCGGGAAGTTTAGCTGCAACTGGGACTGGAGTCTGGGCTGATTCCAAATCACCAGACAGAGTCGGCTTTGTGAGTACACGTCTTTTTCTGACTTCTACCTGTATGGTGCGTGCACGACCGGTGCTGTCAGATTTTCGAATCTCGGAAGTCTGGCGGCGAGTTAGAGTAACTTTACTTTTACTTTCTGTAGCTCCGTGAGTTCTTCTAAGATAATCAAGCAACTGAGCCTTGTCTTGCTCTGTCAAACTGTCTTCTGCCAACATTTTTTTTACGCCAGCGGCCTTAAGCTGTTCCAGCAAGACTGCAGGCAGCAAACCCAGTTCATTAGCAAATTGTTCCACACTCATTTGAGCCATTTATAACCCTTCAGCAAACAAAACCACAAGCAGGTTCTCGATAAAATAACCTTATTATTAATCGACAATTTAAATCAAGTAAACCATGGTTCACGTGCTTTGATAATCAACCGATTTGCACGTTCAATATCGATACCAATCATCTCGACCAAATCGTCAGCAGCTAAATCAGCTAGATCAGCTTGCGTATTAATACCTTTTGATGCCAGTTCTCGAACAATATTGATATCCATTCCTTCCAATGAAAGCAAATCTTCGGCAACGTGTTCAACTTTTTCTTCGCTAACAATAGCGTCGGTTAACAATACATTACGAGCCCGATTCCGTATTTCATTGACAGTTTCTTCATCCAATGACTCGATTTCCAGCATCTCATTCAATGGAACATAAGCCACTTCTTCCAAAGTAACAAACCCTTCCTGTACGAGTATCTCCGCTATCTCTTCATCGACATCCAGCTTCTGCATAAAGAGTTGACAGATTAACGATGTCTCTTCTTCATGTTTGGCTTTGGATTCTTCCACTGTCATGATGTTAAGCTCCCAGCCGGTCAATTCAGAGGCAAGCCGTACATTCTGCCCACCACGACCTATTGCTTGGGCCAGATTATCATCATCTACCACAATATCCATACTGTGCTTTTCTTCATCGACCATAATGCTGCTGATTTCTGCCGGTGCCAATGCATTAATAATAAAAGTCGCAGGATCATCTGACCATAAGACGATATCAACACGCTCTCCGGCCAATTCACTAATAACAGCCTGTACTCTGGATCCACGCATACCCACGCAGGTGCCAATCGGATCAACACGCTGATCGTTTGATTTGACTGCAATTTTCGCGCGCGACCCCGGGTCTCTTGCCGCCGCCTTAATTTCCAGCAAGCCTTCTTCAATTTCCGGCACTTCCAGTTCAAATAGCTTCATCAAAAATTCAGCGGAAATACGTGAAAGTTTTAATTGCGGGCCTCTGGCAGCGCGATCAACTTTATATAAATAAGCTCGTACCCGATCACCCACTCGTAAATTTTCTTTAGGGATCATCTGGTCACGTGGCAGTTCTGCTTCTATCTTTCCAGATTCAATGATGGCATTGCCGCGCTCCATACGTTTTATCGTACCGTTAACCAAATAATCTTCTCTTTCGAGAAAATCATTCAATGTTTGTTCACGTTCTGCATCACGTATTCGCTGGAATATCACCTGTTTCGCCGCCTGTGCTCCAATACGGCCAAATTCAATGGGTTCCAGTGGTTTTTCACTATACTCACCTAATTGAATATCAGCATTGATTTTTGCAGCATCACTTAAAGCGATCTGGCGGGCAGGATCTTCCACAGCACCATCCTCCACCACCAGCCAACGGCGGAAAGACTGATAGTCTCCTGTAGCTCTATCAATAGAAACACGTGCTTCAATATCCTCTTGAAACCGTTTTTTTGTGGCAGATGCCAATGCAAGTTCTAGCGCTGTGAAAACAATTTCTTTTTCAACAGATTTTTCACGTGCCAATGCATCAACCAACAGTAAAATTTCGCGGCTCATAGTCCTCCAGCCAAATTTTTTATATACCTACAATTTTGGAACCAAACGAGCTTTTCCAAGGTTACTCAATTCAAGGTCTAACAATTTCCCTTCGACTTCAAGTGTTATTCTGCCATTATTTACTTCCCGCAAAACCCCTAAAAAATTTCTTTGTTCCTGCACAGGAATTCGCAATCTCAATTTAACTGTTTCTCCTTTAAAACGAAGAAAATCAGCTTCTTTCCTCAATGGCCTGTCCAGGCCTGGTGAAGAAACCTCCAACCGGCCATAATCAATATTTTCGACTACCAGCAATCGGCTCAAGTGATTACTGATAGTTACACAATCATCAATACTGATACCACCTTCTTTATCTACAAATATTCTTAATAATTTGCCGCGCGCCAATTGTTCAACTTCGACCAACTCATAACCCATTCCCGCCAGAGTTGATTCCAGTAATTCTTCCAGTGCCATAGCTCCGCCACAAATAAAAAATGGGCTGAAAAAGCCCATCAAATCTATAGGTGCAGTTTAACAAAAATTTATAAAATATGGAACATAAACTTCGTTAAATGTAATACCTTAGCGATTATCAACACTTTCTCATCATTCACTCCGCATTTCATTACTGATCGCCTGAGCATGAAATTTGCACACCTAAAAATAAGAAGTGCAAATTACGCATAGTGCCAGTGATACAATCTTTGCAAGCTTATTGAAACAACGAAATACCGGAGAAATATCATGTCAACCATTGAATCCATTTTAACCGAAACCCGTATTTTCCCGCCTGATGGTGAGTTCGCCAGACGAGCAAATATACCTAGCATTCAAGCATATCAGGCTTTATGTAATGAAGCTGAGCTGGATCATCAAGGTTTCTGGGCAAAACAGGCCCGGGAACAGATTCTTTGGCACAAACCTTTTACTCAAATATTGAACGATCAGACTCCCCCTTTCTACCAATGGTTCAATGATGGCGAGCTCAATGTTTCATATAATTGCCTTGACCGGCACTTAGCAACACAAGCGGACAAGGTAGCTATTATTTTTGAAGCGGATGATGGAGAAGTCATACGATCGACCTATCGTGATCTCCACCAGCGTGTTTGCCAGTTCGCCAATGCATTGAGATCACGCGATATTAAAAAAGGTGATCGTGTCATTATTTATATGCCCATGCGCATCGAAGCGGTTGTAGCCATGCAAGCCTGTGCACGCATCGGTGCAATTCACTCGGTTGTATTTGGGGGATTCTCTGCCAAAAGTTTACATGAACGTATTATCGATGCCGGCGCCATAGCAATCGTCACGGCAGATGAACAAGTCCGCGGCGGCAAGTATAATCCGCTCAAAGCAACAGTTGATGAAGCCATTAACATGGGCAATGCTTCATCAGTAAAATCCGTTGTGGTTTACAAGCGCACCGGCTCAGAAATTCCTTTTAACCCGCCACGCGATGTTTGGTGGCATGAAGTTACCCAAGGCATCAGCACCCATTGCGAACCGGAATGGGTCAACGCTGAGCACCCGTTATTTACACTTTACACCTCCGGGTCAACGGGCAAACCTAAAGGAGTGCAACATTCCAGCGCAGGCTATCTACTGGGTACTAAAGTGAGTATGCAGTGGATTTTTGATTACAAGCCTTCGGATGTCTTCTGGTGCACTGCGGATGTCGGCTGGATTACTGGCCACAGTTATGTCACCTACGGCCCTCTTGCCATGGGAGCTACCCAGGTGATTTTTGAAGGAATTCCCACTTACCCCACTGCGGGTCGTTTTTGGGAAATCATTCAAAAACATAAAGTGACCACATTCTATACAGCACCCACTGCAATTCGTTCACTGATCAAACTGGGAGCTGATTTACCCGCTCAATACGATCTATCCTCGCTACGATTACTGGGTTCAGTCGGCGAACCCATTAATCCTGAGGCCTGGATGTGGTTTTATGAAAAAGTGGGGCAATCCCGCTGCCCCATTGTTGATACCTGGTGGCAAACCGAGACGGGCTGTCACATGATCGCGCCATTGCCGGGCGCTGTTCCACTCAAACCCGGTTCGTGTACTTTTCCGTTACCGGGAATTTCTGCAGCCATAGTCGACGAAGCAGGTCATGATGTCGAAAACGGAAAAGGTGGCTTTTTGGTCATCAAGCAGCCTTTTCCTTCACAAATCCGCACCCTTTGGGGCGATCCTGAACGCTTCAGAAAGGTCTATTTTCCAGAAGATATAGGCCACGGAAAATATTATCTGGCGGGCGACTCTGCCTATCGTGACAATGATGGTTATTTCTGGATTATGGGGCGCATTGATGATGTTCTGAATGTTTCCGGGCATCGTTTAGGCACGATGGAAATTGAATCCGCTCTGGTAGCCAATCCATTAGTCGCAGAAGCTGCCGTTGTCGGTAAACCTCATGAAATTAAAGGAGAATCTGTTATCGCTTTTGTGGTATTAAAAGGGCGCTACCCGCATGGAGATGAAGTGATTCGAATTACCAACGAATTGCGTGACTGGGTTGCAAAAGAAATTGGCCCGATAGCCAAACCTGAAGAAATTCGTTTTGGTGAAAACTTGCCGAAAACCCGGTCGGGCAAAATCATGCGTCGACTGTTACGCACACTCGCCAAAGGTGAGGAAATAACCCAGGATATTTCCACACTGGAAAACCCAGCCATTCTGGAACAGTTAAAGTATCCTTCTAAATAAATCCGCTCATCAGTACAATCGCGAAAAGTTTGTGAATAAACCTGGAGAAATATGACATTATCACTTGTTACAGATTATGAGCACGGCATCAGTGCCATTGATGCACAATTTCATCGCCCCAAACGGGCTGCCATTCATTTGCTCGTCGAGAATGGCATGGCTGCGCTGATTGATACCGGCACATCCTTTTCCATCCCTGGCGTCATTGAATCACTCCAGCAAAAGAATATTGCCGTTGAAGATGTAGCCTACGTCATACTGACACATATCCATCTTGATCACGCCGGAGGTGCCGGCGAATGCATGCGCCACTTCCCCAATGCAAAGCTCGTCGTTCATCCGCGCGGTGCCAGTCATATGGCAAATCCTATACGGCTTATCGCCGGCGCAATGAGTGTTTATGGAGAAATCGAGTTTAAACGCGTATATGGTGAGATCTACCCCATTGATGCCGACCGAATTATTGAAGCGCCCGATGAAAGCCGTATTGATCTCAATGGCCGATCCCTGTTATTCCTCGATACCCCTGGCCATGCACGCCACCATAATTGCATTTATGATGAACGCAGCCAGTCATTTTTTACGGGTGATACTTTCGGCGTCTCCTACCGGGAATTTGATGTGAACGGTCTGGAATTTGTATTCCCCACCACCACACCCGTGCAATTTGATCCTGATGCAGCGCATGCCTCGCTCAATCGCATTATGCGCTACGAGCCACGCTACGCTTATCTCACACACTATAGCCGTATTGGTCACTTGGCACATCATGCTGAATCCATGCATTATCTAATTAATGCACACGTAGAAATCGCCCAGCGAGCAAAAACCAGTGAAACAGATAGGCAATCGGTTATTTCAAAAGCACTGGAAACGTTACTGTTACAGAAGATATCAGAACATGGTTGCCAACTGACACAAGTGGAGATCAGTAATCTACTTCGCTCGGATATTACTCTCAATACTCAAGGTTTAATTCATTGGCTTGATCAGCCGACCGACCGCTTCAAGCGTTTATGATTTAACTGCATTTGTAATCCATCCGTAAAAAATCAACCGGAACTTATAAATAGAAATGGGATCTATGCCGATAATTTATCAACATAGATCCCATTTAATTTGAGGATTTTATGCAGTAATTCTCTTTGAAGAAAATTTCATTTTATTCTTGGATGATCCACCGATCATAGCCAGAATGAGATAAGTCACATAAAGGATAACTCCAAGAACAACATCTGAAATGGCCCATTCCATGACTGATTGCGGTAACCCAAACATTGACAGAATGCCAAAAAAAGTACTGCTAATAACGATAGCTGCGATAATAAAAATTTGACTTGTTTTCATGAGACATCTCCTTTATGAAGTTTATTAATATAATTTAATAATTTTGAACTTATATGGCATCAAACTTCACATAAAGTTCACAATTACTTCACAAAATATTCACGTTTTTCTAAAACAAGTTGAATTAATTGAGAAAATTTTTATAAAAAATTGCTTAATAAAATTAAATCATCATAGGTTTTGATTCTTCTAAGCATTCTATGCCGAGAATTATGGCAACTTGTTCTTCCTGTCGCATTCAACGCTTTCCGGCGATGGATTATTTTCAAATTTAAAGATATTTAGGTTATAAACTACCTTGCGCGAAACATAAAATAAACCGCACCCACCATGCACAGCGCAGCCCATAGATAATCCAGTTTCAACGGTTCCTTCAAATATAACAAAGCAAAGGGCACGAATATGCTCAGCGTGATGATTTCCTGAAGTATCTTGAGTTGCGCAACCGATAGCACGGTGTAACCAATCCGATTGGCAGGAACCTGCAGCATATACTCAAAAAA